>Ga0194121_10000027_pt1 | contig 234894 bp, 242 predicted proteins | sample TA2MahCa50mmetaG_FD_148609 | JGI IMG/M metagenome (GOLD analysis project Ga0194121, IMG submission 148609) | Freshwater microbial communities from Lake Tanganyika, Tanzania - TA2015020 Mahale Deep Cast 50m | ecosystem: Environmental > Aquatic > Freshwater > Lake | place: Tanzania: Lake... | reverse complement strand
CGACGGACCTAGAAAAAAAGAGCCGCCCCCGAAGGGGGCGGCTCCAGCCGATGGGATCGGCCCCTAGCTTTCGGGGAACGCTGGAGGGCCAACCTCACAACGCTTCCGGCCCGGGCCTATTCCATGGTGCGCGGTGGGTTAGACAGCCTGCAGGTTGACGGCCGAGGTCCGGCCGTTACGCGTCTCCAGCTCGAAGCTGACGCGCTGGCCCTCGGAAAGATTCCCGAGGCCCGAGCGCTCGACGGCCGAGATGTGAACGAACACATCCTTGCCCCCGGTGTCGGGCTGGATGAAGCCGTAACCCTTGGTCGAGTTGAACCACTTGACGGTGCCTGTACCCATGATGGTTTCCCTCCTGGCATCTACGATTGAGTTCCGCGCAAGCCCCGAGGAGCCCCCGCAGGCACCCAAGGCTTCGAGGAATGCCTTGGATCGTCGCCCGAAAGGCAAGACGGCAGGCACGTCGCAAGCATCGGATAGCGTCCGTAACATGGTTGTTGGAAGGGGTCGCGTCAAGCGTTCCTGATCCCCGGCGGTACGGGCCGCGCGCCTTACGGGTCCCAGGAACGGAGTGCGCGCTCGACCTCGGCGCGGCCCCGGATCGTGCCGGTCGCCTTGGCCTGGTTGAGGACCCTGCCCAGTTGCTCGCGCGCCTCGGCCGACCGATCGCCGCCGCCCCAACGCGCCAGCGCGCGCCAGCGCGCGATCAGGAAATCGCTGTAACCGGCGGGCTCCCGCGCGGCATAGCGGTCGAGGCGATCGGCGAATCGGACCACCCCGGTCCAGGCGCCGCGAGCGATCGCCGCGTCGATGGCCGCGGCCGCGAAGAAGATGTGGTTGTGGCTGAGCGAGCCGGCGTCGAGCAGCGCCTCGCCTTCGTCGAGGAACCCTTGCGCCTCGGCCGCGTCGTCGCTCAGCAGCGCCGCCCAGGCGAGCACGCTCGGACCCCAGTACGCGATGCCCGCCGAGCGCCCGAGCGCCAAGGCCGCGCGGATATCGGCGCGGGCCGCGGCACGGTCGCCCTTAATCGCGCGCGCTTCCGCGCGCATGGCCAGCCCCTCGTACTCGAAGCGCCCCGAGCCCAGGTCGCGCGCGAGCGCGATCGCGGCCTCCGCGTGGGCCTCGGCGGGGACCAAGTCCCCGGTCACGAAGCACAGCAGGTGCAATGCGTGGGTCGCGATCAGCTCGGCGCGCCGGTAGCCGATGCGGCGTGCCAAGGCGACGGCGGCCTCGGCGGCCTCGCGGGCGGTGGGGAAGTCGAGGTCGCTGAACAGCGCGATCGCCAGCATCGGCCGGTTGGCCGCCTCGATGCGCACCAGGCCGTGCCGGGCGCACAGGTCCAGGCAGGTCTCCAAATGGCGCCGGGCGGAGATCAGCAGTCCGTCGGCATAGGCCGCGTCGGCCAGGCCGCCCAGCGCGCGCACCTGGTCCTCGACCGAGCCGGCGGCGCGCGCCGCCTCCAACGCGCGGCCGTGCGCGGCGATGCACGCCGCGGGCTCGCCGCGCGGAAAATGCAGATTGCCGCGCAGGCTCTCGGCGCGGGCGAGCAGGGCCAGGAGCCCGGCCGCCCTCGCGATGGGTTCGGCCGCGTCGACGTGGGCGAACGCACCATCCAGGTCGTCGGCGATGCGGCGGGCGTTGGCGAGCCCGAGCAGACGGCGCGCGCGAAGGCTCGGGTCGGCGACCGCCGGGGCCACGCCGTAGACATCCGTCGTCTCGGCCACCCGGCCGAGATCGATCAGCGCGTCGCCGCGCACGAGCGCCAGGGGGGCAGCGATCCTCGTCCGTGGCGGCGGCCGCCATCCCGGCCTCGGCGAGGGCAAGCACCCGTTCCGTCCGCGCGACGCGCGCCGCGCCCTCGGCCGCCTCGAGGTAGGCCGTGGCCGTCTCGGGGCTGCCGGCGCGCGCCAGGTGCTCGGCGCGCAGGACCGCGTCGCGCTCGGCGAACCAAGCGGCGGCCCGGTCGTGCAGTTCGCGGCGCCGGGCGCGCAGGAGCGAGCCGTAGACACCGTCGCGGATCAGCGCGTGGCCGAACATGAGCGCGGCTCCGTCGGAGCGCAGGAGCCCCGCGCCGAGCAGCGGCGCAGGGTCGTAGCCCGGGTCGCCCGCCAGATGGCGCAGGGCATCCAGCGCGAGACGCTGGCCGAGGATCGAGGCGGTCTGCAACGCCGACCGGTCGGCCGGGGCCAGGCGATCGACGCGGGCCAGCACCAGGCTCTGGATGCTGCCGGGAACCTGATCGCCGGCGAGATCGTGGGCGTGGTGCAGGAGCTGCACGAGGAACAGCGGGTTGCCCTCGGCACGCGCGACGCAGTTGTCGACCAGCGCCACGTTCGACCGGGCGATGGTGCGCGCCAGGTCCGCCGCCTCGTGCCGGCTGAGCGGGCGGAGGTCCAGCGTGGTCAACGGCGTCGTGCCGAGGCCGGCGCGCCAGGCCGGCGTCAGCGGATCGCCGTCCAGCCGCGTGGTCGGCACCAGCACGGCCGGCAGTGACCCCAGCGCGGCGCCCAGGGCCGCGATATCGGCGAGCGTTGGGCCGTCGGCCCAGTGCACGTCCTTGACCACGATCAGGCACGGCTGGGCGGCGCTGGCCCCGCGCAGAAGCGCGGTCAACACGGCACGGCGCCGCGCCACCCGGGTCGCCGGGTCCATGGCCTCGACCAGGGCCTTGCGCCCCGTGGCGGCCCCGAGGTCGAGCAGGTCGTCGAGCAGAGGTTGGTCGACGTCGGCCAGCCACCCGGCCTGCTGGGCGGCGACCGCCGCATCAGTGCGCTGGGTCTTGCCGGAGCCGGCGGGCGTGCCGACCAAGCCGCGGGCCAGGGCACGGATCGCGTCTTGGCCCTTGCCCGTGCCGAAATCGAGCACCAAGGCCTTGTGCACGGCGTAGCCGCGCGCCCGCGCGTCCTCGACCAGCCGCTCGACGAGTCGGCTCTTGCCGATGCCGGCCTCGCCGCGCACGACGACGATCTGACCGGCGCCGGCGCGGCTGGCGTCGAGGACGGCGCATGTCTGCCCGAGTTCGGCGGATCACCCGACGAAAGGGGAAGCAACGGGCGCGACGTGGCTCTCGATCGCGCCGCCGAGGCGCCAGGTGCGAATGGCGCGCGTCAGGCCGCCGGCGTGACCGAGCCGGCCTCGGTCAGCGCGACGCGCCCCTGCATACGCTCGTGTACGTCCTGGCTCAGCAGCGTCTCGCCGGGGCCGGCGAGTTCGAGCAGGCGCGCCGCCACGTTGACCGATTCGCCGACCACCGTGTAGCCGGCGTGCCCCGTGCGTCCGACCCCGCCGGCGACCACGTCGCCGACGGCGATGCCGATGTGCACCGCCAGCACCATCGTGGCGTCCTGGGCCAGGGCGGCGACGCGCCGGTGGATCGCCGCGGCGGCGTGGACGGCCCGCAGAGGATCGTCGTCGTGGGCGACCGGCGCGCCGAACAGGGCCATGGCGCCGTCGCCCAGGTGCTTGTCGACGGTGCCGCCGTGCGCCTCGATCTCGGCATCGATCGCGTCGAGCACGCGGCCGACCAGATCGCAGTAGTCCTCAGGGTCGAGCCGGCTCGCCAGGTCGGTCGAACCGCACAGGTCGGCGAACAGCACGGTGACGGAGCGTCGTCCGGCCGGTTGGCGAACCCGCAGGCCGGGCAGGGCGTGGGAAGGGCCGCGCCGCAGGCGCGGCAGAAGCGGCGGCGGCCGTCGTTGTCGGCTTGACAGGCGGAACAGCGCACTGAGCGTCCCTAGGGCCGTTAAGCGCGTGCGGCCCGCGCCGGCAGAGCCGCCAAGGCGGCGCTCCGGGCGATCACGAATGGCCGATGTAGCGGGGCGCCTCGTCGCGCCGCCCGACGGTCTGGGACTTGGGCTTCAGATAGCGCACGGCGTCCTTGCGCCTGGTGCGCCACATTCAGGCGATCACCTTTGGCCATGCGGGTGACGGCCGCAACCCTTGTTTCGGGGTCCGGCCGCGCCAAGCTTGACCGGCCGAACGAAACTGGCTACGTGGGTCGCTTCGCCGTCGGCGCGAGGGTCCGCGGTCCGCCTCGGGTTCGGGACGCGGAGATGTCCATGCAAGTGAACGAGAGCGATTCGAAGGGCCTCAGCCGGGAGCTGAAGGTCGTCATTCCCGCGTCCGACGTGGCGAACCGCGTCGCCGGGCGCCTGGCCAAGCTGCAGCAGACGGCGCGGCTGCCCGGCTTCCGACCCGGCAAGGTGCCGCTGAACCTGCTGCGCCAGCGTTTCGGCTCCCAGGTGCTTGGCGAGGCGCTGGAGGAGGTCGTCGGCGAGTCCTCGACCAAGGTGATGGAGCAGCGGGGCCTGCGCCCGGCGCTGCGGCCGCGCATCAAGATCACCCAGTTCAGCGAAGGCGCCGACCTCGAGTACGAGATGGAGATCGAGGTGTTGCCCGAGATCGAGCCGGGCGACTTCGCCGAGATCGCGCTGAATCGCCCCGTGGTGGAGATCGGCGACGATCAGGTCGACCGCGCGCTCGAACGGCTGGTCGAACGCAACCGCAAATATGCCGCGGCACCCGAGGGCCACGCTTCGCAGGACGGCGACCAGATCGTTATCGACTTCGCCGGGACCATTGGGGGCGAGGCGTTCGCCGGCGGGTCGGGAACCGACCAGGCGGTCAAGGTGGGCGGCGGCCAGCTGCTGCCGGCGCTCGACGGCGCCCTGCGCGATCGCAAGACGGGCGACGCCTTCGCGGTCGACGTGACGTTCCCAGACGACTACCCGGCCGAGAACCTGCGAGGCAAGACCGCCGCGTTCCAGGTCACCGTCAAGGACGTCCGGGTGGCCGAGGCACTAGCGGCCGACGACAAGTTCGCCGAGGCGCTGGGCCTGGACTCGCTGGCCGCGCTGCGCGAGGACCTGCGCAAGCGTCTGGCCGATGACTACGGCACGTTCAGCCGGGCCAGGGTCAAGCGAGCGCTGCTGGACGCGCTGGCCACGCGCCACCGCTTCGACGTCCCGCCCGGCATGGTGGACGTGGAATTCGCGGCCATCTGGCGCCAGGTCGAGGCGGAGCGGAACCGCGACACGGCCGCGCACGATCACACCCACGATGGCCATCACCACCATCATGATCACGACCATGGTCACGCGCATGACCACGGGCACGATCATCCCGCGCCAGCCGCCGCCGACGCCGAGACCGCCAAGCTGAAGGCCGAGTACCGCGATATCGCCGAACGCCGGGTCCGGCTGGGCCTGCTGCTGGCCGAAGTGGGGCGGCGCAACAGCATCGACGTGACGCCCGAGGAGATCAACCGGGCGATCATCACGCGCGCCCGGCAGTTCCCCGGGCAGGAGCAGAAGGTGTTCGAGTTCTACACCAAGAACCCCAACGCCATTCATGAACTGCGCGCGCCGCTGTTCGAGGATAAGGTGGTAGACCACATCCTCGGCCTGGCCAAGATCACCGACAAGGTCGTGACGACGGACGAGTTGTTGCGCGACCCGGACGAGGACGCGGCCGAGGCCAAGGCGGATCAGTAGGGGCTTCCTGGAGCAGCGCAGCGATCGATGAGCGACCGGCACGAGATCGTCATGAACACCCTCGTCCCCATGGTCGTCGAACAGACGGCCCGTGGCGAGCGCGCCTACGACATCTATTCCCGGCTGCTGAAGGAACGGATCATCTTCCTGAATGGCCCGGTGAACGACGCCGTCGCCAGCCTGGTATGCGCCCAGCTGCTGTTCCTGGAATCGGAGAACCCGACCAAGGACATCTCGTTATACATCAACTCGCCGGGCGGCGTGGTCACGGCGGGGCTCGCGATATACGACACCATGGAGTACATCCGGCCCAAGGTCTCGACCCTGTGCCTGGGCCAGGCGGCGTCCATGGGCTCGCTGCTGCTGGCGGCCGGCGCGGCAGGCCATCGCTTCGCGCTGCCCCACGCACGGGTCATGATCCATCAACCATCCGGCGGCGTCCAAGGCCAGGCCACCGACATCGAGATCCAGGCGCGCGAGATCCTGGAGATGCGCAAGCGGCTGAACTTAATTTACGTCAAGCATACCGGGCAGGCGCTGGACGTCATCGAGCAGAAGGTCGAACGCGACACCTTCATGTCGGCGGCGGAAGCCAAGTCCTTCGGCTTGATCGACGACGTGATCACGCACCGCACGATCCCGGCCGAGGGCGAAGGGGCCAAGAGCTAGGCCCGCCGGGGTCCCGCGCGACTTAACGGAAAATTCGGGGCGGCGGGGCGACGATTCCCGGTCCGCCCGGGCCAGGGATTTCGCTGGCCGAACTGTTGTCTCGGCGCGGCGGTTATGGCTAACTTGCTAAAGGTGCGTTGGATTCCAAGACGGAGCCGACATGACCAAGACCGGCGGCGGTGACGGCAAGAGCACGCTCTACTGCTCGTTCTGCGGCAAGAGCCAGCACGAGGTCCGCAAGCTGATCGCGGGCCCGACCGTGTTCATTTGCGAAGAATGCGTCGAACTGTGCATGGACATCATCCGCGAGGAGCACAAGAGCTCGCTCGTGAAGTCGCGCGACGGCGTGCCCACGCCGCGCGAGATCGCCAAGGTGCTGGACGACTACGTGGTCGGCCAGAGCCACGCCAAGCGCGTGCTGGCGGTCGCGGTGCACAACCACTACAAGCGGCTGAACACGGGGACGCGCACCTCTGACGTCGAGTTGGCGAAGTCCAACATCCTGCTGATCGGCCCGACCGGTTCGGGCAAGACGCTGCTGGCCCAGACGCTGGCGCGCATCCTGGACGTGCCGTTCACCATGGCCGACGCCACGACGTTGACCGAGGCGGGTTACGTCGGCGAGGACGTCGAGAACATCATCCTGAAGCTGGTGCAGTCGGCCGACTACAACGTCGAGCGGGCGCAGCGCGGCATCGTGTTCATCGACGAGGTCGACAAGATCGCGCGCAAGGGCGACAACCCGTCGATCACGCGGGACGTGTCGGGCGAAGGCGTGCAGCAGGCCCTGCTCAAGATCATGGAAGGCACCATCGCGTCGGTGCCGCCCCAGGGCGGGCGCAAGCACCCGCAGCAGGAGTTCCTGCAGGTCGACACGACCAACATCCTGTTCATCTGCGGCGGCGCTTTCTCGGGCCTCGACAAGATCATCTCGAACCGCACCCAGGGCACCTCGATCGGGTTCGGCGCCACGGTGCGCGGCCCGGACGATCGGCAAATGGGCGAGATCCTGCGCACGGTCGAGCCGCAGGACCTGCTGAAGTTCGGCATGATCCCCGAGTTCGTCGGCCGCCTGCCGGTGCTGGCGACGCTCGACGACCTGGACGAGCAGGCGCTGATCGACATCCTGATCAAGCCCAAGAACGCCCTGGTCAAGCAGTACCAGAAGCTGTTCGAGATGGAGGATGTGAAGCTCAAGTTCACCGACGACGCGCTGCGCGAGGTGTCGCGCCGTGCCATCGCCCGCAAGACCGGCGCGCGCGGCCTGCGTTCGATCCTCGAAGGCGTCCTGCTCGACACCATGTTCGAGCTGCCCACTTACGACGGGGTGACCGAGGCGGTCATCAACAAGGAGGTGGTCGACGGTCGCACGCCGCCCCTGCTGATCTACGCCGAGCGGGCGAACGAGGTCGGAGCCAGCGGCGCCTCGCGCGGCTCTTGATTGCGCCGGCGCAAGGCCCATCTAGCGTTGAGACAACCGGGCCGGGGCGACCCCACCCGGCACCCGCGCAGCCGCTCGGGCGCCTGGGGCGCCCCGAACAGCCTTAAGGAAGGGTCCAGAGCGTGAAACTCGCCCACGGCTCTATCTATTCCGTCCTGCCGCTGCGGGACATCGTGGTCTTCCCGCACATGATCGTGCCCTTGTTCGTGGGGCGCGAAAAGTCGGTCAAGGCGCTTGAGGACGTCATGAAGGACGACAAGCAGATCCTGCTCGTCGCCCAGAAGAACGGCGCCCAGGACGATCCCACGACCGACGACATCTACCGCGTGGGCACGGTCTCGACCGTGCTGCAGCTACTGAAGCTGCCCGACGGCACGGTCAAGGTGCTGGTCGAGGGCGGGCGTCGCGCGCGCATCCTCGATTACACCGACAACCAGGAGTTCTTCCAGGCGATTGCTGAGGACGACCCCGAGCCGGCTGTGGACCCGCGCGAGGTCGAGGCGCTGAGCCGCGCCGCGATGACCGAGTTCGAGGAGTACGTCAAGCTCAACAAGAAGATCCCGCCCGAGGTGCTGGTCTCGCTCAACCAGATCGACGAGCCCGGCAAGCTGGCGGACACCATGTGCGCCCATCTGGCGATCAAGCTCGCCGACAAGCAGCAGCTCCTGGAGATGCAGAGCGTCTCCCAGCGGCTGGAGAAGATCTTCTCGATCATCGAGAACGAGATCGGCGTGCTCCAGGTTGAGAAGCGCATCCGCGGCCGCGTCAAGCGGCAGATGGAGAAGACGCAGCGCGAGTACTACCTGAACGAGCAGCTCAAGGCGATCCAGAAGGAGCTGGGCGACGGCGAGGAGGGCCGCGACGAGGTGCGCGAGCTCGAGGAGCGCATCCGCCGCACCAAGCTGACCAAGGAAGCGCGCGACAAGGCGCTCGGCGAGGTCAAGAAGCTCAAGACCATGAGCCCGATGTCGGCCGAGGCGACGGTGGTGCGCAACTACCTGGACTGGATGCTGGGCATTCCCTGGAAGAAGCGCTCGAAGCTGAAGCACGACCTGCGCCTGGCAGCCAAGGTCCTCGACCAGGACCACTACGGGCTCGAGAAGGTGAAGGAGCGCATCCTCGAGTACCTGGCGGTGCAGCAGCGCAACCCGAAGTCGAAGGGCCCGATCCTTTGCCTGGTCGGTGCGCCCGGCGTGGGCAAGACCTCGCTCGGCAAATCGATCGCGCGGGCGACGGGGCGCAACTTCGTGCGCATGTCGCTGGGTGGCGTGCGCGACGAGGCCGAGATCCGCGGCCACCGCCGCACCTACATCGGCTCGATGCCCGGCAAGATCGTGCAGGGCATGAAGAAGGCGAAAGCGTCGAACCCGCTGTTCCTGCTCGACGAGGTCGACAAGATGGGCGCGGACTGGCGCGGCGATCCGGCGTCGGCCCTGCTCGAGGTGCTCGACCCCGAGCAGAACGCGTCGTTCAACGACCACTACCTCGAGGTCGACTATGACCTGAGCGGAGTGATGTTCCTGACCACGGCGAACACGACGCGCATCCCCGCGCCGCTGCTCGACCGCATGGAGGTCATCCGGCTCTCGGGCTACACCGAGGACGAGAAGGTCGCCATCGCGCGACGCCACCTGATCGACAAGCAGCGCACGGCCAACGGCTTGAAGAAGCATGAGTGGTCCATCTCGGACGGCGCGTTGCGCGACCTGATCCGCTACTACACGCGCGAGGCGGGCGTGCGGAACCTTGAACGCGAGTTGGGCACGCTGCAGCGCAAGGCGGTGCGTGACATCGTCGCCAAGGGCCGCAAGCGCGTGGCCGTGACCAGCGCCAACCTAGCGTGCTACGCCGGCGTGCGCCGCTTCCGCTACGGCGAGGCCGAACTCGAGAACCTGGTTGGCATCACCACCGGCCTGGCGTGGACCGAGGTCGGCGGCGAGCTCCTGTCGATCGAGGCGATCGTGGTACCCGGCAAGGGGCGCATGACGATCACCGGCAAGCTTGGCGACGTGATGCAGGAATCGGTCCAGGCGTCGAAGAGCTGGGTGCGCAGCCGCGCGGCCTCGCTCGGCATCAAGCCGCCGACCTTCGATAAGAAGGACATCCACATCCACGTCCCCGAAGGCGCGACACCGAAGGACGGCCCGTCGGCCGGCGTCGCCATGTGCGTCTCGATCGTCTCGGCGCTGACCGGCATCCCGGTGCGCTGCTCGGTCGCGATGACCGGCGAGATCACGCTGCGCGGCCGCGTGCTGCCGATCGGCGGCTTGAAGGAGAAGCTGCTTGCGGCGTTGCGCGGCGGTCTGAAGACGGTGCTGATCCCGCGCGACAACGAGAAGGATCTCGAGGAGATCCCCGACAACGTGAAGCGCTACCTGACGATCGTGCCGGTCGGTTCGATCGACGAGGTGATCAAGCTTGCGTTGGATCGGCGCCCCGAGCCCATCGAGTGGTCGGACGAGGACGACGCGAAGGCGCCGGCCGCGGCCGCCGCCGACGACGCCGAGTCGACCGAGGACGTCATCACTCACTAGACCTTCGCATCGTGCGACGGGCGCGCACACCGCACGCATGACGTTGACGACACGTGGAAGCGCGGTTTAGGCTTGCTTCGCAGCCGGGAGCATGCCCGACTTGGGAGATCAATCCATCATCCAGCAGGGAGGGGGATACTGACATGAACAAGAACGACATCATCGCAAAGGTCGCCGACGCGGCGGGCCTCACGAAGGCGCAGGCGACCAAGGCCGTTGACGGTGTTTTCAAATCGGTGAGCGGCGCTCTGTCCAAGGGCAAGGAAGTGCGCGTCGTAGGCTTCGGCACTTTTCACGTGACGAAGCGGGCGGCATCGCAGGGCCGCAACCCGCGGACCGGTCAGACCATCAAGATTCCGGCGTCGAAGCAGCCAAAGTTCCGCGCCGGCAGGCCGCTCAAGGACGCGGTCAACGGCCGCTAGCGAGATGGGCATCCGGTTGGATGGCTCTCGGGCCCCAACCGGATGTGCCCTGGTCTTGGCGCAGGTTCGCTCGACGGACTATGGTGCCGGCGACGTGGTGTGGACGTGGCCCGCGCCCATGAGATCCCGGAGCGGGTCGGGCGATTAGCTCAGCGGTAGAGCGTCTCGTTTACACCGAGGGGGTCGGCGGTTCGAACCCGTCATCGCCCACCACGCGTCGGTCGTTCGCGTCGGCGTCCCGAGTCGCGGCGACGCTTGACGGAACGAGCCGGTGCGAGTATTGGGACCGCTCGTCGTGTCCGGGGGCGTAGCTCAGTCGGTTAGAGCGCCGGCCTGTCACGCCGGAGGTCGCGGGTTCGAGCCCCGTCGCTCCCGCCACCGGATCCCCGGTCGGAACGGACAGTAAGTCGTGTCGCGCCCGCGGATGCAGGACGGTTCCGTGCGGCGCGCACAACGATATGGGTGAATGAATGATACGCCGTCGGCGTATACTCTGCGCGCGAACCGGATCCCCCGGCGGCGTCGGCAACCCTGAGATCGACGGACCATGACCGAACTGCTCGCCGATTATCTGCCGATCCTGATCTTCCTCGGTATCGCTACCGCGCTCGCGCTGGTGATCCTTGCGGCGTCGTATCTGGTGGCGCCGCAGCGCCCGGATACCGAGAAGCTGTCGGCGTACGAATGCGGCTTCGAGGCGTTCGAGGACGCGCGCCAGCGCTTCGACGTGCGCTTCTACATGGTGTCGATCCTGTTCATCATCTTCGACCTGGAGGTCGCGTTCCTGTTCCCGTGGGCGGTCTCGCTCGGCGAGATCGGCACGTTCGGCTTCTGGTCGATGGTCGTGTTCCTGGGCGTGCTGACGATCGGCTTCTTCTACGAGTGGCGCAAGGGAGCGCTGGAATGGGAGTGAGCGATCCGCTCGGCCCGAGCACGGCGCTCGGGCCCGGGCATCATGCGCTCGCCACGCAGGTCGGCGAGGAGCTCAACGACAAGGGGTTCGTCGTCGCCCATCTCGATCGCCTCGTGAACTGGGCGCGCACCGGCTCGCTGTGGCCGATGACCTTCGGGCTGGCGTGCTGCGCGGTCGAGATGATCCACGCCTACTGCAGCCGCTACGACCTGGATCGCTTCGGCGTCGTGCCGCGGCCCAGCCCGCGCCAGTCCGACGTGATGATCGTAGCGGGGACGCTGTGCAACAAGATGGCGCCGGCCCTGCGCAAGGTCTACGACCAGATGGCCGAGCCGCGCTGGGTCATCTCGATGGGGAGTTGCGCCAACGGCGGCGGCTACTATCACTTTTCGTATTCGGTCGTGCGTGGCTGCGACCGGGTCGTGCCGGTGGACGTCTACGTGCCGGGCTGCCCGCCGACCGCTGAGGCGCTGGTCTACGGCATCCTGCAGTTGCAGAAGAAGATCCGGCGCACGGGCACGATCCTGCGCTAGCCGATGTCATGACCGATCCGCTCCACGAACTCGGCGCCGCGCTGACCCAGACCTTGGGAGGCGACGTGCTTGGCTTTCGCGTCGCCAACGGAGAGCTCGCGCTCGACGTTCGACGCGACGCGGTGGTGCGCGTGCTCACGCACCTGCGCGACGACGCGGGGCTGCTGTTCAAGCAACTCGTGGACGTGTGCGGCGTCGACTGGCCGGACCGGGCGGAGCGTTTCGAGATCGTCTACAACCTGCTCAGCCTGCGCTATAACCACCGCATCCGCGTCAAGGTCACGACCGACGAGCTGACGCCGGTGCCCTCCGCGGTCGGCGTGTTCAGCGCGGCCGGCTGGTGCGAGCGCGAGGTGTGGGACCTCTACGGCGTGCTGTTCTCGGGCAACCCGGATCTGCGCCGCATCCTGACCGACTACGGCTTCGACGGCCACCCGATGCGCAAGGACTTCCCGCTGACCGGCAAGGTCGAGGTGCGTTACGACGACGCCCAGAAGCGCGTGGTCTACGAGCCGGTGCGGCTGACCCAGGCGTTCCGCAGCTTCGACTTCCTGAGCCCGTGGGAAGGCGAGGCGCCGGTGCTGCCCGGCGACGAGAAGGCGACGCCATGACCGAAGTCGCCATCAAGAACATGACCATGAACTTCGGCCCGCAGCATCCGGCGGCGCACGGGGTGCTGCGTCTGGTGCTGGAGATGGACGGCGAGATTGTCGAGCGCGCCGACCCGCATGTCGGCCTGCTGCACCGGGGCACCGAGAAGCTGATCGAGTACAAGACGTACCTGCAGGCGGTGCCGTATTTCGACCGGCTCGACTATGTCTCGCCCATGTGTCAGGAGCACGCCTTCGCCCTGGCGGTGGAACGGCTGCTGGGCATCGAGGTGCCGCCGCGCGCCCAGTACATCCGCGTGCTGTTCTCCGAGGTCACGCGGCTTCTGAATCACCTGCTGAACGTGACCTCGTTCGCTATGGACGTGGGCGCCATGACGCCCATGCTGTGGGGCTTCGAGGAACGCGAGAAGCTGATGGAGTTCTACGAGCGCGTCTCGGGCGCACGGCTGCACGCGGCGTACTTCCGCCCGGGCGGCGTGGCGCGGGACATGCCGGCCGGCCTGGCCGAGGACATCCTAGCCTACTGTGATTCGTTTCCAAAGGTGCTGGCCGATCTGGAATCGCTGCTCAACGAGAACCGCATCTTCAAGCAGCGCTCGGTCGACATCGGCGTGGTCAGCGTCGAGCAGGCGCTGAACTGGGGCTTCACCGGCCCGATGCTGCGCGGATCGGGCGTGCCGTGGGACCTGCGCAAGGCGCAGCCCTACGACGTTTACGCCCATATGGACTTCGACATTCCGGTGGGCAGGCACGGCGACTGCTACGACCGCTATCTCGTGCGCATGGAAGAGATGCGCCAGAGCCTGCGCATCATGCGCCAGTGCCTGGAGCGCATGCCGGGCGGCCCGGTGCGCACCGAGAACCGCAAGGTCGCGCCGCCGCCGCGCGCCGAGATGAAGCGCTCGATGGAGGCGTTGATCCATCACTTCAAGCTGTACACCGAGGGCTACCACGTGCCCACCGGCGAGACCTACACGGCAGTCGAGGCGCCCAAGGGCGAGTTCGCCGTCTATCTCGTGGCCGACGGCACCAACAAGCCGTACCGCTGCCACATCCGCGCGCCGGGCTTCGCGCACCTGCAGGGGCTCGACTTCATGTCCAGGGGCCACATGTTGGCCGACGTGGTCGCCATCATCGGCGCCTCCGACATCGTGTTCGGCGAGATCGACCGATGAGCGAGACGACGTTCGCCTTCAGCCCCGCGAACCAGGAGCGCGCGCGGCACGTCATGGCCAAGTACCCGGCCGGACGCCAGAAGAGCGCCGTGATCGCCCTGCTTGATCTGGCGCAGCGCCAGAACGGCGGCTGGCTGAGCCAGGCTGCGGTGGACCACGTGGCCACCGTGCTCGGCATGGCGCCGATCCGGGTCTACGAAGTCGCGTCGTTCTACACGATGTTCAATTTGAAGCCGGTCGGTCGGCACCTGGTTCAGGTGTGCACGACGACGCCGTGCTGGCTGCGCGGCAGCGACCAGGTGCTAGGCGCGTGCCGCAAGAAGCTCGGCGTCGATGTGGGTGGCACCACCGCCGATGGCGCGTTCACCCTGGTCGAGGTCGAGTGCCTGGGCGCGTGCGTCAACGCCCCCGTGGTGCAGGTGGGCGACGACTACTACGAGGATCTCGACGTCGCGTCGACCGAACGCCTGCTCGACGACCTAGCGCACGACCGCGCCAGCGCGCCGGGGCCGCGCGTCGGGCGCAAGACGTCCGCGCCTGTGCACGGGCGCGCCACGCTGCTTGACGGGAAGAACCGCTGATGCTGGCCGATCGCGACCGCATCTTCACCAACCTCTATGGCGACGGCGACTGGCGCCTGGCCGGGGCACAAGGTCGCGGCGACTGGGATGGCACCAAGGACCTGGTGCTCAAGGGCCGCGAGTGGATCGTCGAACAGGTCAAGGCGTCGGACCTGCGCGGGCGCGGCGGCGCCGGCTTTCCGGCCGGGCTCAAGTGGTCGTTCATGCCCAGGGCCTCGCCCGACGGGCGGCCGTCCTACTTGGTCATCAACGCCGACGAGAGCGAGCCCGGTACCTGCAAGGACCGGGACATCATGCGCAACGACCCGCACAAGCTGGTCGAGGGCGCCCTGATCGCGGGCGTCGGCATGGGCGCGCATACCGGCTACATCTACATCCGGGGCGAGTTCTACCGTGAGGCCGAGCGGCTGAACGCCGCGATCGACGAGGCCTACGTCGCCGGCCTGATCGGCAAGAACGCGTGCGGCTCGGGCTACGACTTCGATCTCTACGTTCATCGCGGCGCCGGCGCCTACATCTGCGGCGAGGAGACCGGGCTGCTGGAAAGCCTCGAGGGCAACAAGGGCCAGCCCCGGCTGAAACCGCCGTTCCCGGCGACGGCGGGGCTCTACGGCTGCCCGACGACGGTGACCAACGTCGAGACCGTCGCCGTCGTGCCGACCATCCTGCGTCGGGGCGCCGCGTGGTTCGCCGCGCTCGGCCGGCCGAAGAACACCGGCACGAAGCTCTTCTGCATCTCCGGGCACGTGAACACGCCGTGCAACGTCGAGGAGGAGATGGGCATCCCGCTCAAGGAGCTCATCGAGCGCCACGCAGGCGGCGTGCGCGGCGGCTGGGACAACCTGCTGGCGATCATTCCGGGCGGATCATCGGTGCCGCTGATCCCGCGCTCGATCTGCGACACGGTTCTGATGGACTTCGATTCGCTGCGCGAGGTGCGTTCGGGCCTGGGCACCGCCGCGGTGATCGTGATGGACAAGTCCACCGACATCGTGAAGGCGATCGCGCGCCTGGCGCACTTCTACAAGCACGAGAGCTGCGGCCAGTGCACACCGTGCCGCGAAGGCTGCGGCTGGCTGATGCGCATCATGGACCGCATGGCGGTGGGCGATGCCCACGCCGCCGAGATCGACATGCTTGAGGACATCAGCCGGCGCATCGAAGGCCACACCATCTGCGCCCTGGGCGACGCCGCGGCGTGGCCAGTGCAGGGTCTGATCCGTCACTTCCGCCCCGAGCTGGAACGGCGCATCGCCGCGTTCCAGGCGGCGCGCTCGGTGGCGGCTGAGTAGGGGCATGGTTAAGCTCACCATCGACGGCGAGGTGTACGACGTTCCGGCCGGTCTGACCGTGCTGCAGGCGTCCGAGATCGCCGGCAAGGAGATCCCTCGCTTCTGCTACCACGAGCGCCTGGCGATCGCCGGCAACTGCCGCATGTGCCTGGTCGAGGTCGAGAAGTCGCCGAAGCCGGTGGCGAGCTGCGCTTGGCCCATCGCCGAAGGCATGGTCGTCAAGACCCAGAGCGAGATGACCAAGCGCGCGCGCCACGGCGTGATGGAGTTCCTGCTGATCAACCATCCGCTCGATTGCCCAATCTGCGATCAGGGTGGCGAATGCGACCTACAGGACCAGGCCATGGCCTACGGCATGGGCGCCAGTCGATTTGAGGAGTTGAAGCGCGCCGTGCCCGAGAAGGACTTCGGGCCGCTGGTCAAGACGTTCATGACGCGGTGCATCCATTGCACCCGCTGCGTGCGGTTCCTCGACGACGTCGCCGGCGTCGAGGAGCTGGGCGCGGTCAACCGCGGCGAGAAGACCGAGATCGCCACCTATGTCGAGCGGTCGCTGAGCTCGGAGCTGAGCGGCAACATCGTCGACCTGTGCCCGGTGGGCGCGCTGACCTCGAAGCCCTACGCCTTCGCGGCCCGGCCCTGGGAACTGACCAAGACGGAGAGCGTCGACGTGCTCGACGCGGTCGGCGCGGCGATCCGCGTGGACGCGCGCGGGCCGCAGGTGCTGCGCGTGCTGCCGCGGCTCAACGAGGACGTCAACGAGGAGTGGATCTCGGACAAGACACGCTTCGCCTGCGATGGCCTGTTGCGCCAGCGGCTCGACGTGCCCATGGTGCGCGACGACGGGCGGCTGCGCCCGGCGTCGTGGGTCGAGGCGTTCGGCCGAATCGCCGATCGCCTGAAGGGGGCGCCGGGCGAACGCATCGCCGCGCTGGCGGGCGACCTGGTCGACGCGGAATCCACGTACCTGCTGCGCCGACTGCTCGACGCCCTCGGCTCGCCCCACCGTGATTGCCGCCAGGACGGCGCCGCGCTCGATCCGTCGTGCCGCGCCGGCTACGTGTTCAACACGACCATCGCGGGCATCGAGGCTGCGGATGCGTGCCTGCTGATCGGCACGGACCCACGCCGCGAGGCGCCGGTGCTGAACGCGCGCCTGCGCAAGCGCTGGCTCGCCGGCCGCTTCCCGGTCGTGGCGGTCGGCGATGTGGGCACGCCGACCCTGGCGGTCGAGACCCTGGGGGCGGGGCCGCGCACGCTGCAGGACCTGCTGGACGGCAAGCTGCCGTTCGCCAGGGTTCTGAAGGACGCCAAGGCGCCCATGATGATCCTGGGCATGGGAGCGTTGGCGCGGCCCGACGGGGCGCACGTGCTGCACGCCGCCCGCACGCTGGCCGAGGCGGCCGGCATGGTGCGCGAGGGCTGGAATGGCTTCAACGTGCTGCACACGGCGGCCGGGCGTGTCGGCGCCCTGGACGCAGGCTTCGTGCCGGATGCCGGCGGCCGTGACACCATGGGCATCCTGCAGGGCGCGGGCGACGGCTCGATCGCGGTCGTCATCCTGCATGGCGCCGACGAGATCGATACGCGCCGCCTTGGCTCGGCGTTCGTCGTCTACATCGGGCACCACGGCGATCGCGGGGCGCACCGCGCCGACGTGATCCTGCCCGGCGCGGCCTACACCGAGAAAGACGCGATCTACGTCAACACCGAAGGGCGGGCTCAAATCGGCCGGCGCGCCGCGTTCCCGCCTGGCGAGGCACGGGCCGACTGGGCGATCGTGCGCGCGTTGTCCGAGGCGCTGGGCCACACGCTGCCGTTCGACGACCTGGCCGCGGTGCGGCGCGGGCTGGCGGGGCTGGGTGGCGCCTTCGCCGCGATCGGCACCGTCGTGCCGGCGGCTTGGGGCGCCTTCGGTCGCGCCGGCGCCATGGCCGAGGCGTCGTTCGTTTCGCCGATCGCCGAGTTCTACATGACCGATCCGATCAGCCGCGCCTCGCCCACGATGGCGCAGTGCATCGCGGCGCGCGCCGGGTCCGCCAAGGCGACGGGCACCCATGGTTGATCCCATGTGGGACGTCTACGTCTGGCCCACGGTCATCACCGTCCTGGGCATCCTGGCGGTGATCGTGCCGCTGCTGGGCGCGGTGGCCTATCTGACCTACGCCGAGCGCAAGGTGATCGGCGCCATGCAGTTGCGTCGCGGGCCCAACGTGGTCGGCCCGTTCGGCCTGCTGCAGCCCATCGCCGACGGCGTGAAGCTGCTGTTCAAGGAGACGGTCATCCCGACCGGGGCGAACAAGGTCGTGTTCGTCATGGCGCCGATGCTGACCTTCATCCTGGCCCTGGTCGGCTGGGCAGTGGTCCCCTTCGGCGACGGCCTGGTGATCGCCGACATCAACGTCGGCATCCTCTACCTCTTCGCCATCTCGTCCCTGGGCGTCTACGGCATCATTATGGCGGGCTGGGCCAGCAATTCGAAGTACGCCTTCCTGGGCGCGCTGCGTTCGGCCGCGCAGATGGTGTCCTACGAGGTCTCGATCGGCTTCGTCATGGTCGCCGTGCTGGTGTGCGTCGGCTCGCTGAACCTCTCGGACGTGGTGCGCGCGCAGGAAGGGTTGTGGTTCGCCATTCCGCTGGCGCCGATGTTCGTGATCTTCCTGATCTCGGCCCTGGCCGAGACCAACCGCGCGCCGTTCGACCTGCCCGAGGCCGAGGCGGAGCTGGTGGCCGGCTACAACGTCGAATACTCGGCCATGACCTTCGCCCTGTTCTTCCTGGGCGAGTACGCGAACATGATCCTGATGAGCGGCATGACCACCGTGCTGTTCCTCGGGGGCTGGCTGCCGCTGATCGACATCGAGCCGTTCAACTGGATCCCTGGGCCGATTTGGTTCGCGGCCAAGATCGCCGGCGTGCTGTTCATCTTCCTGTGGGTGCGCGCGACCTTCCCGCGCTACCGCTACGACCAGCTCATGCGGCTCGGCTGGAAGGTGTTCCTGCCGCTGTCGCTGTTTGCGGTGGTGGCCTATTCCGGCGCGCTGCTGGCGTTCGGCTGGGTGCCGGCATGACCGGCGGCCGCGTCGCGTTGACTGCGGTCAGGGCCTATGCCAAGCCCGACGGCGCGCGCAGCGCGGTGGCGCCGCAAGGCCACTGACGGAGATCGCGATGTCCTTCCTCGATCGCACTGCGCGGAGCCTGCTGCTGACCGAGCTGGTCTCGGGCCTGGCCCTGACGTTCCGCTACATGTTTCGGCGTAAGGTCACGCTCAACTATCCTTACGAAAAGGGCCCGCTGAGCCCCCGGTTCCGGGGCGAGCACGCGCTTAGGCGCTACCCCAACGGCGAGGAACGCTGCATCGCGTGCAAGCTGTGCGAGGCGATCTGCCCGGCGCAGGCGATCACCATCGAGGCCGAGCCGCGCGCCGACGGCAGCCGGCGCACTACGCGCTACGACATCGACATGACCAAGTGCATTTACTGTGGCCTGTGCGAGGAGGCGTGCCCGGTGGACGCGATCGTCGAGGGGCCGAACTTCGAGTTCGCGACCGAGACGCGCGAGGAGCTATTCTACGACAAGGCCAGGCTGCTGGCGAACGGCGAGCGGTGGGAACGCGAGCTGGCCGAGCGGCTGCGCGCCGACGCGCCGTACCGCTGAACCGGCCATGATCGTCCAGACCCTAGCCTTCTACCTGTTCGCCGCGGTCGCCGTGGCGGCCGGCGCCATGGTCATCACCGCGCGCAACCCGGTGCACTCGGTGCTGTTCCTGATCCTCGCGTTCTTCAACGCGGCGGGCCTGTTCGTGCTGCTGGGCGCCGAATTCCTGGCGATGATCCTGGTCGTCGTCTATGTCGGGGCGGTGGCGGTGCTGTTCCTGTTCGTCGTCATGATGCTGGACATCAACACGGTGAGGCTGCGCGAGGGCTTCATCAGCTACCTGCCCGTTGGCGCGTTAATCGGCGTGATCCTGCTGGTGGAATTGCTGTTGGTGCTGGGTGGTTGGACGCTGGCGCTGGACGCTGGCGACCGTGCCGGCGCGCCCACGCCGCTGCTCGCCAAGGCGCACAACACCGAGGCGCTGGGCAACATCCTCTACACCGACTACGTCTACCTGTTCCAGGCGGCCGGGCTGGTGCTGCTGGTGGCGATGATCGGCGCGATCGTGCTGACGCTGCGCAGCCGCGAGGGCGTGCGCCGCCAGCGAATCGCAAGTCAGGTCGCGCGCCGTGCCGAGGCGACCGTGGAGTTGCGCAAGGTCCAGCCGGGGGAAGGCGTCTGAATGGCCATCGGCCTAAGCCACTATCTGACCGTCGCAGCGATCCTGTTCACGCTGGGCGTGTTCGGCATCTTCCTGAACCGGAAGAACGTCATCATCATCCTGATGTCCATCGAGCTGATGCTGCTGGCGGTCAACATCAACCTGGTGGCGTTCTCGGCCGAGCTCGGTGATCTGGTCGGCCAGGTGTTCGCCATGCTGGTGCTGACCGTGGCCGCGGCCGAGGCGGCGATCGGTCTCGCGATCCTCGTGGTGTTCTTCCGCAATCGCGGCTCGATCGAGGTCGAGGACGTCAACCTGATGCGGGGCTAGGGGCGCGTGTACGCCGCCATCGTCTTCCTGCCGCTGATCGGAGCGGCGCTGGCCGGGCTGCTGGGACGCTGGCTGGGCCACAAGGGCGCCCAGGCGGCGACCTGCCTGCCGCTGATCGCCAGCGCTGTCCTCGCCTGGATCGCGCTGTTCGGCGTGGTCGGCACCGAGGAGCATGTTTCGGTCCTGCTGTTCACCTGGATCGATTCCGGCGCGTTCGAGGCGACGTGGGCCCTGCGCGTCGATGCGCTGACCGCGGTCATGCTGGTCGTGGTAACCACCGTCTCGGCGCTGGTGCACGTCTATTCGATCGGCTACATGCACGGCGATCCGGGCGTGCCGCGCTTCTTCGCCTATCTCAGCCTGTTCACGTTCAGCATGTTGATGCTGGTGACGGCGGACAACCTGCTGCAGTTGTTCTTCGGGTGGGAAGGCGTTGGCCTCTGCTCCTACCTGCTGATCGGCTTCTGGTACAAGAAGCCCGAGGCCAACGCGGCCGCGATCAAGGCGTTCCTGGTCAACCGGGTCGGCGATTTCGGCTTCGCGCTGGGCATCGTCGGCGTCTTCCTGGTGTTCGGGTCGATCGATCTCGACACCATCTTCGACGCTGCGCCTGACGCGGCGGGCACGACGATCCGCTTCCTCGGCGCCGAGGTCGATACCCTGACGACCCTGTGCCTGCTGCTGTTCATGGGCGCCATGGGCAAGTCGGCGCAGCTCGGCCTGCACACCTGGCTGCCCGACGCCATGGAGGGCCCGACGCCGGTCTCGGCCCTGATCCACGCCGCGACCATGGTGACCGCCGGCGTGTTCATGGTGGCGCGGCTCTCGCCGCTGTTCGAGTACGCGCCGACGGCGCTGGACGTGGTCGCCTTCGTCGGCGCCTCGACCGCGTTCTTCGCCGCGACCGTCGGCCTGGTGCAGAACGACATCAAGCGGGTCATCGCGTATTCGACGTGCAGCCAGCTCGGCTACATGTTCTTCGCCCTCGGCGTCTCGGCCTACGGCGCCGGCATCTTCCACCTGTTCACCCACGCCTTCTTTAAGGCGCTGCTGTTCCTCGGCTCGGGCTCGGTCATCCACGCGCTGCACGGCGAACAGGACATGCGCAACATGGGTGGCCTGCGCAAGGTCATTCCGGTCACCTACGCGCTGATGTGGATCGGCAGCCTGGCGCTGGCTGGCGTGCCGTTCTTCGCCGGGTACTTCTCCAAGGACATCATCCTGGAGGCCGCGTTCGGCGCCGACACCAGCATCGGGCTTTACGCCTTCTGGCTCGGCATCGCGTCGGCGGTGATGACCGCGTTCTATTCCTGGCGCCTCCTGTTCATGACCTTCCACGGCACGTTCCGGGGCGACCATCACAAGCTGGAGCACGCCCACGAATCGCCGCCGGTCATGCTGGTGCCGCTGTTCGTGTTGGCGGCGGGGGCGATCGCCGGCGGCTACCTGGGCGTTCCCATGGTCGAGGAGCCCGAGCATTTCTGGGGTCCGGCGCTGCTGGTGCTGCCCGGCCACGACGTGCTCGAGGCGGCGCACCACGTGCCGCTGTGGGTCAAGATCCTGCCCATCGCGGCGGGCCTGATCGGCATCGCCGTCGCCTACTGGTTCTACATCGCGAACCCGGCCGTGCCGCGCGCGCTGGCCGCCCGTTTCGGCGCGCTCTACCGCTTCCTGCTGAACAAGTGGTACTTCGACGAGCTCTATGAAGCGGTGTTCGTGCGCAAGGCCAAGGCGCTCGGCTTCGGCCTGTGGAAGAGCGGCGATGGCGCGGTGATCGACGGCCTGGGCCCCGATGGCATTTCAGCCATGACGCTGAACCTGGCGCAGCGGTCCAAGCGGCTGCAATCCGGCTATCTCTACCATTACGCCTTCGCCATGCTGATCGGCGTCGCGGCGCTGGTCACGTGGTACATCGTCTACGGTGCGGGCTGAGGCCATGGGCAACGCACCGCTGCTGTCGCTCATCGTCTTCCTGCCGCTGGTCGGCGCCGCCGCGATCTTGCTGATCCGCGGCGATGCCGCGGTGGTGGCGCGCAACGCGCGCAACGTCGCCCTGTGGACCACCCTGATCACGCTGGCGCTGGCCATCGTGCTGTGGGTCGGCTTCGACCCGTCGACGGCGGCGTTCCAGTTCGTCGAGCAGGTGCCGTGGATCCCGGCCTACGGCATCAACTACCACATGGGGGTGGACGGCATCTCGGTGCTGCTGGTGGTGCTGAGCTGCTTCCTGATGCCGATCTGCATCCTGGCGAGCTGGTCGGCGATCCAGACCCGCGTGCGCGAGTACATGATCGCGTTCCTGGTCCTGGAGACCATGATGAACGGCGTGTTCTGCGCGCTCGACTTCGTGGTGTTCTACTTCTTCTTCGAGGGGATGCTGATCCCGATGTTCCTGATCATCGGGGTGTGGGGCGGCTCGCGAAGTGTCTACGCCGCGTTCAAGTTCTTCCTCTACACGCTGATCGGCTCGGTGCTGCTGCTGCTCGCCATGCTGGCGATGTACTTCCAGGCGGGTACCACCGACGTGCCGACCCTGATGGCGACCGAGTTCGACCATGGCCTGCAACGCTGGCTGTGGCTGGCCTTCTTCGCCTCGTTCGCGGTCAAGGTGCCGATGTGGCCGCTGCACACCTGGCTGCCCGACGCCCACGTGGAGGCGCCGACGGCGGGCTCGGTCATCCTGGCCGGCGTCCTGCTGAAGATGGGCGGCTACGGCTTCCTGCGCTTCTCGCTGCCCATGCTGCCCGAGGCATCGGCCTACTTCACGCCGTTCATCTACACCCTCAGCATCGTCGCGATCATCTACACCTCGCTGGTCGCCCTGATGCAGGAGGACATGAAGAAGCTGATCGCGTACTCCTCGGTCGCGCACATGGGTTTCGTGACCATCGGCATCTTCACGCTGACGACCCAGGGCATCGAGGGCGGCATCGTGCAGATGCTGAGCCACGGCATCGTGTCGGGCGCGCTGTTCCTGTGCGTCGGCGTCGTCTACGACCGCATCCACTCGCGCCTGATCGAGCGCTACGGCGGGCTGGTCCACCGCATGCCGGTCTATGCCTTCGTCTTCATGGTGTTCATGCTGGCCTCGGTCGGGCTGCCGGGCACCTCGGGCTTCGTGGGCGAGTTCCTGGTGCTGACCGGGGTGTTCCAAGTCAACACGCTGGTCGCGGTGCTGGCGACCACGGGCATCATCCTGGGCGCGGCCTATATGCTGTGGCTCTACCGCCGGGTCGTCTTCGGCGAACTGGTGCGTGAGGATCTGAAGGCGATCCTCGACCTGAACCGCCGCGAGATCGCGATCTTCGTGCCCCTGGTCGTCGGCGTGCTGGTGATGGGCGTGTGGCCTGATCCGTTCCTGCGCGTCATGCACGCCTCGGTGGCCAATCTCATGGCCCAGGCGACACCGGTCGCCGACACCCCCATACTCGTGCTGCCCTGAGGTCGACGCCGTGAACCCGACGCTCCACGCCGATCTCATGGTTGCCCTGCCCGAGCTGTGGCTGGCGTGCGTCGGCCTGGCCGTGCTGGTCGTGGGCGCCGCCGTGGGCGACCGGGCGTCGCGCGCGATCCTGTGGTCGTCCGTGATCGCGTTCCTGATCGCGTTCATCCTTGTTGCCGAGCAGGAACCGGGGGCCCGGCTCGCGTTCGGCGGCCAGTTCGTCAGCGACGGCTTCGCGGCCTTCATGAAGCAGCTCGTGCTGGTCGGCGCGGCGGTGACCATGGTGATGGGCGTCGGCTACCAGCGCCGGGCAGGGATGCAGCGCTTCGAATACGCCGTGCTGCTGCTGTTCGCGACGCTCGGCATGATGATGATGATCTCGGCCAACGATCTCATCAGCCTCTACGTGGGCCTCGAGCTGCAGTCCCTGGCGCTTTACGTGGTCGCGGCGTTCCAGCGCGATTCGCTTCGCTCGACCGAGGCCGGGCTCAAGTACTTCGTGCTCGGCGCGCTGTCCTCGGGCCTGCTGCTCTACGGCGCGTCGATGATCTACGGCTTCACCGGCACCACGTCGTTCGTGGAGCTCGTGCGCGCCTTCGGCGGGGCCGAGCCGCCGGCCACCGGACTGGTGATCGGCCTAGTCTTCCTGATCTCGGGCCTGGCGTTCAAGGTATCGGCGGTGCCGTTCCACATGTGGACGCCCGACGTCTACGAGGGCGCGCCGACGCCGGTCACGGCGTTCTTCGCCGCGGCGCCCAAGATCGCCGCCATGGCCCTGTTCCTGCGCGTGCTGATGCAGCCGTTCGGCGACCTGGTCGCCCAGTGGCAGCAGGTCATCACGTTCATCGCCATCGCCTCGATGGTGCTGGGCGCGGTCGCGGCGATCGCTCAGACCAACATCAAGCGCCTGATGGCGTACTCCTCGATCGGCCATGTGGGCTACGCGCTGGTCGGCCTGGCGTCGGGGTCGTCGGACGGCGTGCGCGGCGTCGCCGTCTATCTGGCGATCTATCTGGCCATGACGCTCGGCACGTTCGCCTGCATTCTCGCCATGCGCCGCGACGAGCGCATGGTCGAGCAGATTTCGGACCTGGCCGGGCTGTCGCGCACGCAACCGCTGCTGGCGCTGGTGCTAGGCGTGTTCATGTTCTCGCTGGCGGGCATCCCGCCGCTGGCCGGGTTCTTCGGCAAGCTCTACGTCTTCTTGCCGGCGATCCAGCAGGGACTGTACGGGCTGGCGATCATCGGCGTGCTGACCAGCGTGGTCGGCGCGTTCTACTACCTGCGCATCGTCAAGATCATGTACTTCGACGAGCCGGCCCAGCCGTTCGACCGACCCATGGGCCGCGAGGTGGCGACGGTCGTCGTCATCAGTGGCCTCTTCGTCGCGTTCTTCTTCATCGCGCCGGAACCGCTGATTGCCGGGGCACAGCACGCGGCCGCGGCTTTGGTACCGTGACCGCGACGTGGGTCCGGCTTGGCGCGGTCGGTTCGACCAACGACGCGGCGCGCCGGCTGATCGCCGAGGGCGCGGCGGACGGAACGGTCGTCACCGCGACCGAGCAGACGGCGGGGCGTGGACGCCGCGGCAACACGTGGGCCTCGCCGCCGGGCAACCTCTATCTCTCGGTGATCCTGCGTCCGGCCGCCCCGGCCTCGGTGCTGGGCCAGCTCGGTTTCGTCGCGGCCGTGGCGCTCGCCGAGACCCTGGCCCCGCTGCTCGGCGCCGGGCACACCGTCGCGCTCAAGTGGCCGAACGACGTGCTGGTCGACGATCGCAAGATCGCCGGCATCCTGCTGGAATGCGAGACGGCGGGTACCACGGTCCGCTGGGTCATCGTGGGCATCGGGGTCAACGTGGCGAACGGCCCGGTGGTCGCCCGGGTGTCCGCTACGACCATGGCCGCGCTCGAAATCGCGATCACGCCCGAGGCCCTGGCTGTGGGCCTGATCGACGCCCTGTTCGCCTGGCGCAGTGTGTGGCAGTGCGACGGCTTCGCACCGATCCGCGCGGCGTGGCTCGCCCGTGCCATAGGCGTCGGCGCCATTATTCGGGTCAACTTGGAGCGCGACAGCTTCGAGGCGCGCTTCGTTGCGCTGGACGACAGCGGTGCCCTGGTCGCCGAACTGCCCGGTGGCGCCCGGCGGCTGGTGGCGGCGGGCGACGTCCATCTGCTGGGGGCGGCATGAGCGCGCGCCTGCTGCTGGCCATCGACGCGGGCAACACCAACACGGTGTTCGCGGTGTTCGATGGTCCGGCGATCCGCGGGCGTTGGCGCGTGGCCACCCGCACCGACCGCACGGCGGACGAGTACGCCGCGCTGCTGGCGCAGCTCATGACCATGTCGGGGATCGAGGCGGCGGCGATCAAGGACATCGCCATTTCCTCGGTGGTGCCCCAGGGCCTGTTCGCGCTACGCACGTTGGCGCGCGACCACTTCCACGGCGATCCGCTGGTGGTGGGACCAGGCATCGAGCTCGGCATGCGCGTCCTGGTCGACCGACCGGCCGAGGTCGGCGCCGACCGTTTGGTGAACGCGATCGGCGGACACGTGCACCATGGCGGGCCACTCATCATCATCGACTTCGGCACGGCGACCACGTTCGACGTGGTGGACGAGAACGGCGACCTGCACGGGGTCAGCATCGCGCCGGGCGTCAACCTGGCGTTGGAGGCGTTGCACAGCGCGGCGGCCAGCCTGCCGCGCGTCGCGGTCGATCGGCCGGCCACGGTGATCGGCAAGTCGACGGTGCCGGCCATGCAGTCGGGCATCTTCTGGGGTTACATCAGCCTGGTCGAGGGGCTCGTCGCGCGCATCAAGGCCGAGTTCGGCCGGCCCATGAAGGTGGTGGCCACCGGCGGTCTGGCGCCCCTGTTCAACGCTTCGACGGATGCGATCCAGGCGGTCGACGGCGACCTGACCATCAAGGGCCTGCGCGAGGTCTTCCAGCGCAACGCACAGCGGCGCTGAGCGCATGGTGGGCACGGCGCGCGGGCGGGACGAGCTCGAATTCCTGCCGCTGGGCGGGGCGGGCGAGATCGGCATGAACGTCAATCTCTACCGCCACGCCGGCAAGTGGCTGATGGTCGACCTGGGCATCACGTTTGCCGACCGCGACGTGCCGGGCATCGACATAGTGCTGCCCGACCTGAGCTACATCGAAAAACAGCGTTCGGCGCTGGTCGGCCTGGTCCTGACCCACGGCCACGAGGATCACCTGGGCGCGGTGCAGTATCTGTGGCCGCGCCTGCGCTGCCGGGTCTACGCCACGCCGTTCGCCGCAGCGCTGCTGCGCCGCAAGATCGCCGACGACCCGGTCGAGGGCCTGGACGATCTGGAGGTCACCGAGGTCGCGCTGGGCGCGCGCTTCGATGTAGGGCCGTTCGCCATCGAGCTAGTCAGCCTGACCCATTCGATCCCCGAACCCAACGCGGTGGTCATCCGCACCGCCGCCGGCACGGTCATGCACACCGGCGACTGGAAGATCGACCCCACCCCCCTGGTCGGCGCCACGACTGACGAGGCCGCCTTGAAGCGCCTCGGCGACGAGGGCGTGCTCGCCATGGTCTGCGATTCGACCAATGCCCTTCGCGCGGGCGTCTCGGGCTCGGAGGCGGAGGTGCGCGCGAGCCTGGTCGAGCTGGTGCGCGGCAGGACCGGCCGGGTCGCCATCGCGACCTTCGCCAGCAACGTCGCCCGTCTGGTGACAGCGCACCACGTGGCGGTGGCGTGCGGGCGCACGGCCGTTCTGGTCGGCCGCTCGCTGTGGCGCATCCACGACGCGGCGCGCGAGACCGGCTATCTGCCGCGCGAGGTTCGGTTCCTGCGCGACAAGGAATCGGTCGATCTGCCGGCCGACAAGGTGCTCTACGTCTGTACCGGGTGCCAGGGCGAGCCCAACGCCCAGCTCGCCCGCATCGCCGCCGGCGCGCACCCCCACGTGGCACTGGGCGCGGAGGACATGGTGATCCTGTCGTCGAAGATCATCCCGGGCAACGAACGGCCGATCTACGCCATGATCAACCAGCTCGTGGCCCGCGACGTGGAGGTCATCACCGAGGCGGATCGCTTCGTCCACGTCTCGGGCCACCCGTCGCGCGACGAGCTGACCCGCATGTACCAGTGGGTACGCCCCGGCATCGCAGTGCCGGTGCATGGCGAGGCGCGCCACATGCGCTCGCACGCGGCGCTGGCGCGCGCGCTGCAAGTGCCCGAGGCCATTGTCGTGCATAACGGCGCGCTGGTCCGCCTGGCGCCCGGACCCGCGGCTGTGATCGACCACGTGCATGCTGGCCGTCTGGCATGGGACGGTGGCGCCATCGTGCCCATGGACGGTACCGTCGTGCGTGACCGAAGGCGGTTGATGCGGGATGGGGCCGCGTTCGTGACCCTAGTCGTCGACGATCAGGGCGAACTGCTGACCGATCCGAAGATCGCCACCGTCGGCCTGTTCGAGGATGGCGCCGGCGACGATCTGCTGATGGACGCCGCCGACGATGTGCGCCAAGCGCTCGATCGCCTGTCACGGCGCGACCGGCGCGACGACGACATGGTGAGCGAGGCGGCGCGTCAGGCGGTCCGGCGAATCCTGCGCATCGAGCGCGACAAGCGCCCCGTGGTCGAGGTCTCGGTCGCGCGGGTTTGATACCAGCGGCTCTTGAGCATTGCCGGAGAGCGCGGCCCCCTCACCCTCCCGTCGCTTCGCGCCGGGCCCCTTCCTCTCTCGCGAGGGGAGAGGTCTATTGGTGCGCGCCCCCTCTCCCCTTGCGGGAGAGGGTCGGGGTGAGGGGTGGCCAAGATCGCCTCGTCGAGGCGGTCGTGGCTGGCTCAGGGGCCTCGGCCCTCGATCTGACTAAGCCGGGACGGACTTCGGCCTGGGTATCGGCTCGGTCGCCTGGCTCGAGGAGCCGTTGGCGCAGCCGAACGGCGAGGTCAGCAGCCAGGACGTGATCTGGTCGGACGGGCCTGGCCGGCACAGGTGGTAGCCCTGGGCCGTGTCGCAGCCCCAATCGGTCAGCAGATCGAGGGTTTTCTCGTCCTCGACCCCTTCGGCGACGATGGTCTTGCCCAGGCGATGACCCAGATCGACAAGGGCGCGCACGATCGCGGCGTCCTCGCCGTCCGTCACCATGTCGCGCACGAACGAGCGGTCAACCTTCAACTCCGAGACCGGCAGGTGCCGCGTCCGTGGCCGGGGTCGGCAGCAACGCTTCGAGCGCCCCGTCGTCGCCGGCCCGGCGACGCGCCTTGTCGATCACGGCCTCGATAGCCGCGCCTTGGCCCGTCTTGCGCGTGCGCGCGGCCACCTACGCGAAGGCCTTGAAGGTCATGATCGTGAAGGTGTCCTTGACCCCTGGCAGGGTCTGCAGACGTTTAGTCACGAACCGTCCGATGTCGGCGTCCTCGGCCACGTAGCACTTGAGCAGCAGATCATAGGCGCCGGAAATGGAATAGGCCTCGGAGACCTCGGTCACGTTCTGCGCGACGGCATCGGCGATCGCGTAGGCGCTGCCAAGCTCGCACTTCACCATGACAAAGATCGGTTTCACGAGGTCACCACCTTTCGTCGTCTGGTCTGGGGCTTTGTCTCGGCCTTCGCGTCGCCATCGTCCTCGTTGTCCCCGTCGTCCTTCGGCGCCGTGGCCCTGCCGACACTGGGCGTCGGGAGCAGCAAGAACGCCGGGACGTGATCTCCCATGCCGACCACGGGGCCATCGGAGGACCCGCGATCCTCGTCGTGCGCACGATCCTTGACGCGCGTGCAATTCTTGGTTGGTGAGCGCCTCTCGTCGGACCGACCACGCGGCCGCTTCGGCGCGGGGCGTTCGGCGTCACGGCGCGGCTGTTCCTTCGGCGCGGGCGCATTGCCGGGTTCCGCCGCGACCGGGGCCGTGGGTTCCGAGGTCTCCGCACCGCTGATGACGGGCAGGGAGCGCCGGATCATCGCCTCGATCGCCTTGACGGCGCGGTCGTCGTCCTCAGTGGCGAAGGTGATCGCATGGCCGCGGTGTCCAGCGCGGCCGGTCCGGCCGATGCGGTGGACGTAATCCTCGGCACGGATGGGCACGTCGTAATTGAAGACGTGGCTGAGGCCGAAGATGTCGAGGCCGCGCCCGGCGACGTCGGTCGCCACCAGAAAGCGCACGTCGCCGCGTTTGAACGCTTCGAGCGTCGCGATGCGCGATCCCTGGTCCATGTCGCCGTGCAGGGCATCGACACTGAACCCATCGCGCGCCAGCGCGCGTGCCAGATCCGCCGTGTCGCGCTTGCGGTTGCAGAAGACGAGCCCGTTGCGCACGGCCTCGGTGCGCAGGAAGCCTTCCAGCAGACGGCGCTTGCCGCGCGCGGTGGCGCGCACCAGGAAGTGCTCGACCGTGTCGGCGGGCGAGGCCGGTGGCGTGACGCGTATTTCCTTGGCGTTGTGCAGGATCGTGTTGGCCAGCCGCCGGATCTCGGGCGGCATGGTCGCCGAGAACATCAGGGTCTGCCGCAAGGGCGGCAGCAGGCCGACGATCCGCTCCACATCGGGCATGAACCCCATGTCGAGCATGCGGTCGGCCTCGTCGATGACCAGGATCTTGACCCCGTTGAGCAGCAGTGCGCCCCGCTCGAAATGATCGAGCAGGCGCCCGGGAGTCGCGATCAATACATCCACGCCGCGCTCCAGCTTGCGCGTCTGGTCATCCAGGGCGACGCCGCCGATCAGCAGCGCCATGGTCAGGGCGTGATGCTTGCCGTAGATGTCGAAGTTCTCGGCCGTCTGCATTGCCAGTTCGCGCGTCGGCGACAGCACCAGCGAACGTGGCATGCGCGCCTTGGCCCGGCCCTGGCCCAGCACCTCGATCATGGGCAGCGTGAAGGCGGCCGTCTTGCCGGTGCCGGTCTGGGCACAGCCGAGCACATCGCGCCCCTGCAGCACGACCGGGATGGCCTGGGCCTGGATCGGTGTCGGCTCGCGATAGCCCGCTTTGGCGACCGCACGCAGCACTTCGGGCCCGAGGCCGAGATCGTCGAACGTGGTCAAGCGGGCGCGTCCAGAGCCGGGTTCAAGGCCGTCCGCGCGCGGGCGAGGGCAAGACAGGGGATCTTCACTGCCGCCGTTATAGCCACGGGAGTCCGCGAGTCAAGCGGTGGTCCCGGCCGGCCGCCAAGGCTTCCTCGGATCAAGCGGCGTTGCTACGGTGCCGGAAACGTGGGCCGAGCTGGTGCAACCGCGATTCAAGGGGCGAGCGTCATGGCCATGACATGCGGCAGGGACACATTGGCGCTGCTCGTGGTCGACGTCCAGGAACGCCTGATGCCAGCCATGGACTGCCGCGAACGCGTCACGGCGAACGTCGCGGTGCTGCTGCGCGCGGCGGCCCGACTTGGCGTTCCGATCGTCACGTCCGAGCAATACCCCAAGGGTCTTGGCCCGACCATCGCGGAACTCGGCAACCTAATCCCGGGTGATCGCATCTGGCCGAAGGCGGTCTTCTCGGTGATGCGCGACGCAGTGCTCCGCGACCAGGTCGGTCGGCTCGGCCGGCGCGGCATCGTGGTCGTGGGCGTGGAGTCTCATGTCTGCGTCATGCAGACCGCCCTCGATCTGCTCCGCACCGGCTATCGGCCCACCGTCGTCGCCGACGCCACCTCCTCGCGCACGGCCGAGAACCGCGAGCACGCCCTGCGCCGTCTGGCGGCGCGGGGCGCGGACGTGGCGACCACCGAAATGGTCCTGTTCGAATGGCTTGGGCGCGCCGGGACGGACGCATTCCGCGAGCTCAGCCCGCTGATCCGTTAGGACGCCGTCACGGGAACAAGAAATCCCGCTGGTCTTGTTGTCGCGCCTCTCAGGATCGTTGAACGGAAAGACCTGACGGGTCGCGGTCATCGCGGCGGGGCGCAGGCGCGGATCGTCGGCGCCGGCGATGCCGGCCACCTGGACCGTCGCTTAGGAAATCGGCCATTCCTTGAAGCACAGGGCCGCGAACAGGTCGCCGCTACCCTGGGCCACGTCGTAGGGCACCGTGGTGTCCGCGTCCATGCCCAGGCCGCACGCGGCGTTCGAGCCGAGCCACGCTGGCGCCGCGAACGCCATGACCACGCGATAGTTCGGTCCGGCTTCGCTGACCGGACGGGTCGTGAAGTTGACCCGGGGGCCCGAAATCGCGCTGCTCGTTCATGGCGGTGGTCACGGCGTCGCCGAACGCGGTGTCGTCGCTGCCGGTCGGGTTGCCCAGCACGGCGACGCGCACGTCCGGTCCCTTCGACAGGTAGCTCAGCAGTTCCTGCGGGTTCTGGGCGCCGTTGTAGGGCCCCTGGACCGAGCGCACGCCCGCGCCGCCGGCGCACGCGGCGAGCGTCACCAGGGACAACGCCGCGACGCCGGACCGCAGGCGGGCGGCGCGCTTGGAAATGTTGGAACGATGCAGGGCAGTTGCCCTTGGCGTTGAAGTTTCCCGCCCCCTGCGGGCAATTTTCCGGCAAGTCTCGCGGAAGGCAAGGTCAAGTCCGCGTGATGCCGCGACCCAACCGGAGGAACGTCGTCCATGGCCGCACTTCCTGATCTTGCGGCGATCGTGCGCGGCGGCCTGTGCGCAGGCTGCGGTCTGTGCGAAAGCCTGGCCGGCGTCGAGCACGTCGAAATGCGCATCGCATCGTCGGGGCACATCCGGCCGGCGATCAAGGGGCCGATTGAGCCGGCGATCATGGAACGCATCCACGCCGTCTGCCCCGGCATCACCCTGCGCGGTCCCGACGCGGCCCAGGCCGGGCCGAACGGGACCATGCACGAGGTGTTCGGACCGATCCGCGCGCTCCATCGCGGCTGGGCCACGGACGCGGCGACGCGCTACCGCTCGGCGGCCGGCGGTGGCATGACGGCGCTGGGTGTCTACCTGCTGGAATCTGGCAAGGTGGACGCGATCGTCCATGTGCGCGCGTCTGAGGAACAACCGCTGTTGACCGACGCCGTGGTCAGCCGCACGGCCGCGGAGGTGCGCGCCGGGTCCCAGTCGCGTTATGGGCCGGCGGCGCCATTGCGCCATGTGATGGGGCTGCTCGACCAAGGCTTGCGCTTCGCCGTGCTGGCCAAGCCGTGCGACGTGGGCGCGATCCGAAGCCTCGGACGCATCGACCCGCGCGTGGCCTACCAGATCCCCTATCTTATCACGTTGTTCTGCGGCGGGGCGCCCACCGTGTTCACCGCCGAGAAAGTGGTCCGCTACCACGGCATCGACGTGGACGAGGTGGGTGTGTTCCGCTGGCGCGGCAACGGCTGGCCCGGTCCCACCCACGTCGAGACCAAGGACGGCCGAGTGTACGACCTGACGTACGACTATGTCTGGTACACGCCCGGCGTGCCATGGACCTACGATATCCAGTTCCGCTGCAAGATCTGCCCCGACGCCATCGGCGAACTGTCGGACATCGCGTGCCCCGACGGCTGGATCATGGAGAACGGCAAGCCGATCCATCGCGAGGCGCCCGGCCAGAATGTCTTCATCGTGCGCACCGAGACGGGTGAACGGCTGCTGGCCGAGGCGGTAGCGGCCGGCGCGATCGAACTGGCGCCCTTTACGGTCCCCGAACTCGAGGCCATGCACGGGGACCACGCGCCGCGCAAGATGGAGTGGCCGGCGCGTGCCCGGGCGCTCGCGGCCGAGGGCGAACTGGCGCCGTCCTATGAGAACTTCCGCGCCGAGGCCATTGTGCGGCGCAACGGACCCGAGGCCGACCACGCGGCCGAGGAGGGCGCGCGCCGGCGCATTCGCAAGGGCAAGCACAAGGAACCTCTGTCATAGCGAGTCGGGGGAACCCTCCGGTCGAAGGCACGCCAGGACTGCTGCGCCCTAACATCGCCTTGACGGGCCGGTGAGGCCAGCCGGCCCGTTCACATTGATCGCCGAGGGCGACCTAAACCTTCCCATGGGGCGAAACAATGGTGGCTCGACGCCTCTCGCGGACCTCGCGAACTTCTTCACCGTGACGTTCTCGAACACGACGGCGTATCTGAGCTATCGACTGACGTTCCCGACCCTCAAGAATGCGGGGGCTGCGAACAGCATGCAGATCGGCGAGGTCCAGTTCCTCGCCGAGTTCGCGTCGACCGCGGTTCCCGCTCCGGCGGCCGGGCTGCTCGGCCTCGGGCTCGCGGGCGCCTTGGTGGCGCGTCGGCGGCATTCGGTCTGACGCGGACCACGCACGGGCGACAGGGGGCGAAGCACCACTTCGCCACCTTCTCGTCACGCCGATCGACGAGGCACAATCACGGTTTCGCCGCTGGGTACGCCCCGTCCTTGTCGTGGGTCTCGCCGCCGACCAGGGGTGGCGTGAACACGCAGACCATGCGCATCGGCGTCTTGCAGATGAAGCGGTGCCGGTCGTGCTTATCCAGCACGTAGAGCGTGCCGGGCTTCAGGTCATATTTCTTGCCGGTGTCGAGGTCCTCGAGCATGCCTTCGCCCTCGATGACGTAGTTCGTCTCGACGTGGTTCTTGTAACAGAGCTGCTTGCCCTCGCCGGTCTTGATGCGAATGTCGGAGAAAGTGATGCCGACGCCGTCCTCCTTCAGCAGGAAGCGGCGCGTCACGGCGCGGCCGTCGCCCAGCACCGTCTCGCCCTTGGTGCCGCCAGGCCGTCGTAGGTCTTAACGATCATGATGGTATCCTCCGCCAGGGTTTGGAATGTCATGCCCGGGCTGTCCTGAGGTGCGGGCCCTGAGCGCGTCGAAGGGCTCGCGTCGCGAAGGACGGAACCGGGCATCCACGGCAACTGCCGTGCCCTCGGCGCTGGGTTCCCAGTTCGCCGCTGGCGCGGCGCCTAGGAACGACAGGGTGAGGACTCACAAATCCAGGGCCGCGACCTCGGTTGCGTGCTCCTGGATGAAGGCGAGGCGGAGTTCGGGCTTGCGTCCCATGAGCTGCTCGACGCGCGTCTCGGTCGCGAGCCGTGCCGCGTCGGGGATGGTGACGCGCAGCAGGGTCCGCCGCGCCGGGTCCATGGTCGTCTCGCGCAGCTGCTCGGCGCGCATCTCGCCCAGCCCCTTGAACCGCCCGATCTCGATCTTGCCCTTTCCCTTGAACTGGGTCGCCAGCAGCTCGTCCTTGTGAGTGTCGTCGCGGGCGTAGACCACGGCGCCGCCCTGGCTCATGCGATAGAGCGGCGGCACCGCCAGGTAGAGGTGCCCATCGCGGATCAGCCCAGGGATCTCGCGGTAGAAGAAGGTCAGCAGCAGCGAGGCGATGTGGGCGCCGTCGACGTCCGCGTCGGTCATGATGATGACACGGTCGTAGCGCAGGTCCGCCCCGCGGTAGCGTTCGCCGAGACCGCAGCCCAGCGCCTGCACCAGATCGGTCAGTTCCTGGTTCTCGCGCCGCTTGTCGGCGGTGGCGCTGGCAACGTTGAGAATCTTGCCGCGCAGGGGCAGCACCGCCTGGGTCGCGCGGTCGCGCGCCTGCTTCGCCGTGCCGCCGGCCGAATCGCCCTCGACCAGGAACAACTCGGTGCCGGCGGCCGCGTCGGTCGCGCAGTCGGCCAGCTTGCCGGGCAAGCGCAGGCGGCGCTTGGGCGTCTTGCGCGCGACCTCCTTCTCGGCCTTGCGGCGCAGACGTTCGTCCATGCGCTCGATGATCGACGCTAGCAGCCCGTTCGCCGCCGCCGGGTCGCCGGACAGCCAATGATCGAAGTGGCTCTTGACCATGGTCTCGACCAGCTTGGCCGCCTCGGGGTTGACCAGCTTCTCCTTGGTCTGGCCCTGGAACTGGGGCTCGGGCAGGAACACCGACAGCAGCAGGCACGCGGCGCCGGCCACGTCCTCGGCCGTGATCTGCGCCGCGCGCTTCGTTGCGGCCAGCTCTCCGAAGGCGCGAAGGCCGCGCAGCAGCGCCGTGCGCAGGCCGGTGTCGTGGGTGCCGCCCTCGGGCGTTGGCACCGTGTTGCAGTAGGTCGAGACGAACGGTTCGCCGTCCTCGGGCCATGCGACGGCCCATTCGACACGCCCGGAATCGCCCTGGGCGACCGCGTGCCCGGCGAAGGGGCGTTCAGTCAGAGTCGCGCGCTCGCCGACCTGCGAGGCGAGGAAATCCGCGAGCCCGCCGGGGAAGTGGATCACCGCCTCGGCCGGGGTGTCGTCACCGGCCTTGATCAGCGAAGGGTCGCAGTTCCAGCGGATCTCGACGCCACGGAACAGGTACGCCTTGGAGCGCGCCATGCGGTAGAGCCGCGCCGGCTTGAACGCGGCCTGCGCGCCGAAGATCTGCGCGTCCGGGTGGAACGTCACCGTCGTGCCGCGCCGGTTGTTGACCGTGCCTAGGTCCTTGAGCTTGGCCGCCGCCTTGCCGCGCACGTAGGACTGCGACCACAGGCGGCGATCGCGCGCGACCTCGACGTCCAGCCGATCAGAGAGCGCGTTGACCACCGACACGCCGACGCCGTGCAGGCCGCCGGCGGTGTGATAGACCTTGCCGCTGAACTTCCCGCCCGCGTGCAGGGTGGTCATGATGACCTCGAGCGCGGACTTGTTCTTGACCTTCGGGTGCGGGTCGACTGGGATGCCGCGGCCGTTGTCGGCGACGGTGATGGCGCCGTCCTTGGCCAGGCGCACCTCGATACGGTTGGCGTGGCCGGCCACCGCCTCGTCCATGGCGTTGTCGAGCACCTCGGCGAACAGGTGGTGCAGGCCGCGCTCGTCGGTGCCGCCGATGTACATGGCGGGCCGGCGCCGCACCGGCTCCAGGCCCTCGAGGACCTCGATGTCCTTGGCCGAGTAATCGGTCTTGGTCTGGCGCGGGGCGTCGAACAGATCGCTCACGGGTGGCCTATCTGGTGGTCGCACGGGTAACCGACCACAAAATCCCGTAGCCGGGCCGCGAATGCAAGGGCAGGGGGCTCACAGTCCTCGTCTAGGCGCGGCGATAGCCGTAGATGAGCCGGTGATCGTCCTCGCCGGACATGCACCGCTCGAAGGCGCCGCCGAGCCGGCCGGCGACGGCGATGGAACGCGCGTTGGCTTGGTCGATGACGCTGACCAGATGCGCCAGCCCCAGGGCCCCGAACGCCCAGTCGCGCGCGACCGTGGCCGCCTCGGTCGCGTAGCCGTGGCCCCACGCCGCGCGCGCCAGCCGCCAGCCGAACTCGACGCCGGGCCAGCCCTTGGGGTGCCACAGCTTGGCGAACCCGATCATGGCGCCGCCGGCCTTCGGCTCCAGGGCGAACAGGCCGTAGCCGCGCAGGCTCCAGTGACCGAGGAACATGGCGATCTGGCGCCACGCGGTCTCGCGGTCGAGCGTCGAGCCGTCGGCGATGTAGCGCATTACCTCGGGATCGGCGCTCATGACCGCGTAGGCGTCGAAGTCCGCCTCGGTGAAAGGGCGCAGGCGAAGGCGCGGCGACTCGAGCGTGATCACTCGGCGGGAACGGCGAGCGGCTTGCCCTTCTCGACGACGTAGACCGCGATGACCTTGGCGACCGTGGCGCCGACGTTGCGCGCGTCGTGGATGACGCCCGCCTCGATGCGGTAGGACTGGCCGGCCGTCAGACGCTGCGGCGTCTGGCCGTCGATCGCCAGCTCGGATTCGCCTTCCAGCACGTAGCCGATCTAGATGCCCGGATGGGAATGCCGGCCCGAGCTTGCGCTCGGCGCCACCTCGGCCAGGCCCATGACCGTCTCGTAGCCGGTGTCGGGCACGTCGAGTTTCTGCAGCGGCGTGCGCTTGATGCCCTCCTGGGCGATAGCCGTGCCGGCGACCAGCGCGGCCGCCAGAACGGCGGCGATGACCTTGGTCATGATCCAGTTCTTCAGGTGGCGAAGTCTGGTTCGTCGCGCGCCAACAGCCGCTTCATTGCGGCGAAGTGGGTGCGCTTGTAGATGTCTTACGAGGAACCGAACCAGTTGGATGACGCGTCGGCCACCTCGGGCGCGATGGGCGCGAGCGGCCGGCGGTACTGGGCGGCCAGCCACTGCATCTTGCAGCAGCGTTCCAGGTAGTAGAGGTCGTCGAACGCGACGCCGACCTCGAATGCGGCGACCAGCACGCCGTGGTTGCGCATGAACAGCACCGACTTGTCGCCCAGCGTGCGAGCCAGGCGGTCCCCCTCCGCCTCGCCCTGCGTGCCGACCGGCCCGGGGTATTCATCGTCGTAGGCGACGCGGCCGTGGAAGCGCAGCGCGACCTGCTCGCCCATGGCGAGCCGGCCGTCGTCGAGCATGGTGATCGCGGTCGCGTAGGGCATGTGCGTGTGCAGGATACAGCGCACGTCGGCGCGGTCGCGGTAGACCGGCCAGTGGATCTGAAACGCGACGCGCTCGGCCTCGCCGCCACCGACCACGCGCCCGCTGCGGCCGTCGACCAGCGACAGGTTCGACGCCGTGATCTCGGACCAGTGCAGCCCGTAGGGGTTGACCAGGAAGTGATGCTCGTCGATGCGCGCGGTGAAGTGGTTGCAGATGCCTTCGTGCAGGTCGAGGCGCACCGCCAGCCGGAATGTGGCGACCAGATCGGCGCGGATGGCATGCTCGCTCGTTGCGTGGTTCGTCACGGCCATGGACGGCGCCCCTCGGGACTGGCTACAACCAACTCTACCGCGCCCGGGCATCCGCCACCACAAGGGCGCGTCGGAGGGGATGCCATGAAGCCGCTCACCAAGGCCGAGCTCTCGGCGCTTGCCAAGTTCGACACGCCGACCGTGTGCAACGCCATCGAGGAATTGGCCTCCGAACGCACGGCCACCGGCTTCACGACGCACCCGCTGGTCTGCGCGCGGCCCGAACTCGGCGCCATGGTCGGCTACGCGGTCACGGCGCGCATCCGCGCCATGCACCCCTCGACATTGCCCAAGGCCGAGCAGGAAGCGCTCAACAAGCGCTACTACGAGCATGTGGCCGCCGGCCCGCGCCCCGGCATCGTGGTGATCGAGGACCTCGACCCGCAGCCCGGCTACGGCGCCTGGTGGGGCGAGGTGCACACCACCGTGCACAAGGGCTTCGGCTGCGCCGGCACCATCACTAACGGCTCGATCCGCGACCTGCCGCTGTGCGCACCGGGGTTCCAGATGCTGGCCTGCGTGATCGGCCCGTCGCACGCCTATGTCCATTGCGTCGAGGTGGCGACGCCGGTCACCGTCGCGGGCATGACCGTAGCACCCGGCGACCTGGTGCACGCCGACGAGCACGGCGCGGTGGTCATTCCCCACGCCATCGCGGGCCGGGTCGCGGCCATGGCCAAGGTGCAGATGCGGCGCGAGGCGGTGATCCTCAAGGCCGCGCGGGCCAAGGGCTTCACCCCCGCCAAGCTCGCCGCCGCCGCCGCCAGGGCGAAGCGCATTCACTAGGGGCGGGCGCCATGAAGGACCTCATCGTCGAGCGGGCCGAGGCATTCATCGTCGCGCCGCCGGTCGAGCGGCATTCGTGGGCGTCCGACCAGGCCGGCATGTACATGACCGGAACGTACCTGCGCCTGACCACCAAGGGCGGGCTGGTCGGCTTCGCGTGCGTCAAGAACTTCACTCCCTATGACTTCGACCGCTCGGTGGCCGAGACGCTGCGGCCGCTGCTGCCCCAGGTGCTCGGCCTCAGCCCGCTCGAGCGCGAGGCGGCGTGGACGCGCCTGGTCAACCGCCTCATCATGGCTGCGCCCCAGGCGCAATCCGCCGTCGACATCGCGCTGTGGGACCTGGCGGCCAAGCACGCGGGCCTGCCGCTTTACCAGTTCCTCGGCGGCACGCGCTCGAAGGTGCGCGCCTACGCCTCCACCCCCATGCTGAAGGACGCCAAGGCGTACGTCGATTTCGTCGGCAAGCTGATGGCCAAGGGCTTCGGCGCGACCAAGCTGCACTGCTGGTGCGAGTATGAGCGCGACATTCCCATGGTGCAGGCGGTGCGCAAGCGCTACGGCGCCGACACGCTCGCCATCATGCTCGACGTCGAGCAGCGCTACAGCCGGGCGGACGCCATGCGCGCGCTGGCGCCGCTGGCCGAGGCCAGGACTACGTGGTTCGAGGCGCCGCTGCTCGACGTGGACGTGGCTGGCTACCGGGCGCTCACCGCCAAGGGGCTGGTCGACATCATCCCGGGCGGCAACGCCATCGTCGACCTGGGTCTGATCGAGCTGTGCATCGCCAACAGGGTGTGGTCGCGTGTGCGCATCGACCCGACCACGTGCGGCGGCATCACGCCGGCGCGCAAGATCATGGCGCTGGCCGAGGCCAACGGGCTGAACGTTGAGCTGCAATCCTGGGGCTTCACGCCCGTGCAGGCGGTCAACCTGCACATGATGCTGGCGTACCCCAACTGCGACTATTTCGAGCAGGCGGTGCCCTACGAGGCGTTTGAGTACGGCTCGCACGATCCCATCCGCGCCGACGCCGAGGGCTTCGTGCACGCGCCGCCGAGCGCCGGGCTCGGCGTCGGTGTCGACTGGAAGGCGATCGAGAAGGCCTCGATCGCCAAGTACGTGCAGACCCGCGCCGGCCTCAAGGTCACCACGCCCAAGGCATGACCAAGCGCCGGCCCCCGCGCACCGCGCCGCAAGGCGCGCCGAAGCCGTCCGCCGGGGCCAGCGACGCCTTGTTGGCCTACGCCGGCGTCTCGGCGTGGCAGCCGAAGGCGCCACCGCCCGGCACCTCGGCCGAGTTCATGAACCTGCTGGCGCTCGCCGAGGCGGCGGCCAGGGGGCGCGAGCCCGACGCGGCGCTTGCCTACTTGAAGCGCGCGGTGCGGCTCGAGCCCGGCTCGGCAAAACCGCCCTTCTTCACGGCGCGCGTGCTTGCCGGGATGGGGCGCGGGGCGGAGGCGCTGCGCGCACTCCACGACGCGGTCCGGCTGGAGCCCGGCCACGCCAAGGCCAAGGCCATGTTCGCCCGCCTGATCAAATGCGAGCCCCAGCCGGACTACCGCTGGATGGACGACCAGGTCGTGGCCACGTGCCTGGAGACCGACGGCATCGGCCATCAGGACTTCGTCGACATCGCGCTCCGCCTGCTGGCCCACCACGCCATGGCCGAGATCCTGGCGTCCGGCGCGCGCGATCGGTCCGACGAAGCCGGGCAACACGTTGAAGTGGCCGTTGTAGCGGTCGTCCAGATGGATGTGCCACTTGGGCGGCAACACCACGTCGCCGCCTCCATGCGCCGCCAAGCCAGCAGCGACGATGTCGATGGCCTCGGCCACCGTCGGCAGCAGGGCCGCGACCGGGTCGTGGTCGAGATACGTGAACCCGAGGCGAGCCATGGTGGGTGGTCAGTCGTCCCCATGACGGGCGCGCCACGCGGCCGGTTCGTCGAACTTGCCGGCCCACAGGCCGCGCTGGGCGAGGCGCGCCGCGTCGCTCGCCGCGACGTAACGCACCGATTGGTCGCGCAGCGGCCCGCCCCAGCCGGCGCTGGCGATCGCCTCGGCCGGGTCGATGCCCGCGGCGTAGCAGACGCCGAGGATCGCGTCCTCGGGCACGGTGCCGAGCGCCATGCAGCTCACGTCGCGCCCGGCCACCAGGCTCTGCAGGAACGCCGCGGCCTGAGCGCCGCACGGGTAGTCGCGCTGGATGTAGCCGTGCCATTCGCTGCACGTCTGCTCGGCCTTGGCCGCGTCGATGCCCATGAGACGAACGGTGGCGCGGTCGACGATCAGAGTGTCGCCGTCGGTCGCCGCGGCGGCACCGTCGACGGCGGTGTCCTATGCCATGGCCGGGACGATGGCGAAGCACGCCACCACGGCCAAGGCCGCGATGGCGGGAAGGCGAATGAAGCGATCCATACGCGGTCTCCCTCGAGGGAGGCGGCGCGCCGTCAGTGCGGGTCGAACACCGCGAAATGGGCCTCGACCGGCGTGCCGCCGTTGATCGGGATCAGATCCTGCGGGCAGGCCGAGAACGCGACGACGCAGTCCATCTCGGCGCGGACCTCGATGTAGTCGCCCGGCTTGCTGACCGTGGGCAGGAAGTCGATGCGCTTGCTGTCCAGCACCGGGATGTTCATGAACAGGTTCCACGGGCTCGGCGTCTCGGGTTCGCGCAGGCTCAGTTCCGCCATGGCGTTGTGCAGGTTGTCGGTGCAGTTGTCGTGGTAGGTCTTGCACCCCAGCAACTCGTAGCGGTAGCGGTCGCACGCGGCGAGCAGGCTGTCGTGGATGCCGGGCGATGTGTCCGCCACGATGGTCAGGATCGGCCGACGGTGGTTGGTCAACAGGGCATCCCCGACGGCCCAGAACATCTTGGTGGTCTGGGCGCGCGTGTGCTCCATGGACATGAACTCACCGAGCTCGGCCCGGTTGAACGCCCAGGTGTCGACCACCTGGTTGCCGTGGGTGTTGATAACCCGGACGTGCTGGCCCTTGCGGGCGAAGGCGGCCTTGCCCTTGCGCGCCGGAATGATGACGGTGGCGAGCGGTGCCATGCGACGGATCTCCCCCGTGCCGTGAAGAGCGGTAGTATGGGGTCAGCGCGCGCCGATGGCGAGCGCGCCGTCAGCCAGGTCGCTAGTTGATCGGCGCGATGCGGTAGCGGACCATGGCGTCGTCCACGGTCTGGAAGCTGGCCGCGCGCCAAGCCTTCACGGCCTCTTCGTAGGAGTCGTATATGCTGCGCACGTCAAGCGCGCGCGGATCGCGATAGTCGCCGCCGCGCGGATCGACCAGTTCGCCGCCGAACACCACGTAAAGTTTCTTAATCTCGCTTGCCACGACTCCCCCGCGCGGACGGGACTCCCACGCGGAATGCTTAGTCGAACCTTGTGACCATTGATGGCGGTCCCGCGCAATCCCGCCCGGACTTCAAACAACGGCCAGGTGAGCCTGGGGTGGTTCGCTGGCTAGGTCGGCCACGATGCGCAGAGCCCGGGCCAGTTCGGCGCGGTCGCGGGTGCACGAGAGGCACAGACGCACGAACGGCGGCGCTGTTCCGTCGGCGGCGAACGCGCTGGCCGGCGACAGCACGACGCCCCTTTGCCGAAGCTCGGCGACGAACGTACCCGGGGTCCAGGGCTCCGGCAGCGTCAGGATCCCGTGGAACCCGGCCGGATGCGCGGTGTAGGTGAAGCCGCGCAACGCCTCGCGGGTCAGCGCCTGCCGGGCGATGGCTTCACGCCGGTAACTCTCGACCATGCGTGCCCCGGTGCCGTCGCCGATCCAGCGCATAGCGATCTCGGCCATCAGGGGTGCCGTCATGTAGGCGGTCGCATGGACGGCCGCCGTCACGGCAGCGACCTGGTCGCGCGGCACGGCGACGTAGCTGACCCGTAGGCCGGGCGCCATCGCCTTGGACAGACTGAGGAAGTAGAAGCCGAGCTCCGGCGCATGGCTGACCAAGGGCGCGTGCCCGTCCTCGACCAGGAAGCCGTAGATGTCGTCCTCGACGGTCCGCACGCGGTGGCGGCGCGCGATCGCCGCTGCCGTGCGCCGCCGATCCTCCAGCATGTGGGCGCCGGTCGGGTTGTGCAGGCTCGGCATGCTGAACAACGCCTTCGGGCGGTAGGTCTGGCACGCCTCGTCGAAGGCCTCGGGAATCATGCCCCGCTCGTCCAGCGCCACGCCGACCAGATCGAAGCGGAAAAAAATCCGCCAGCGCCTTGACGCTGGGGTAGGTCAACGCCTCGCACAGCAAGGTGTCGCCCGGCCCGGCCAGCGACCCCAGCAGAACCGCCATGGCGTGCTGGCCACCGGATGTCAGGATGACCTGCTCGGGTGACACGTCCAGGCCGTGACGCGCGACCCACGCGGCGCCGGTATCCCGGTGCTCCGGCTGGCCACGATGGGCCTGGTAGTCGAGCAGGTGGCCGAGATGGCCGTCGGCCGCGAGAGACCGCAGCGTATTGCCCAGTAGGGCATCCGAATCGGCGCGCGCGGCATCCAGACCCGCGCGGCGCGCGCCGGCGCCGGCTGGGTCATCAACGGACGCAAGCACTTCATCAGCAACGCCGACCAGGCGGACTTCATCATCCTGTTCGCGGTCACCGGCACCGACCAGACGGGGAAGGGTCCGCGCAACCGAATCACCGCCTTCCTGGTCGACAAGGACACGCCCGGGGTCGAGGCGCGCGTCATGCGCGCCATGGTCGACCGCGGCTGCAACCCCAACGAAATCACGCTCAACGACGTGCGCGTCGGCGACGACCACATCGTGGGCGAGGAGGGCAAGGGCTTCGACTTCGCCAACGACTGGCTCTACGCCGGGCGCATCGCCATGGGCGCGTTCTCGGTCGGGCGCGCTGAGCGCGCGCTGGAACTGAGCCTCAACTGGGCCACGACGCGCAAGCAGTTCGGCCAGGCTATCGGCCGATTCCAGGCATCTCGTTCAAGATCGCCGACATGGCGACCGAGCTGCGCGCGGCCGAACTGACGGTGCTGCACGCGGCCTGTTTGCTGGACCAGGGGCGCTGCACGCGGGCCGATACCTCGATGGCCAAGCTGTTCGCCACCGAGATGGTCGGGCGCGTCACCGACCAGGCGGTGCAGAACTTCGGCGGCATGGGGCTGATGGAGGACATGCCGATCGAACGGCTGTGGCGGGACGCGCGCGTCGAGCGCATCTGGGAAGGGACGTCGGAGATCCAGCGCGACATCATCGGCCGCGATCTCGTGCGCCCGCGCGAGCACTGAGCTATCGCGCGCCGAGTGACGGGGCTCACAGCCCACGGCGCGTCCCCGTGGCATCGTTCGACCACATCTTCATGATGTCCTCCCTGTTCAAGCCGAACTCAGGGCCTGTTCGCCGGCCCCGTTTCTTTTCGTGGCGCGGCGTCAGTCGTGACGCTATAGCTGGCGGCCCGCAACGGTAACGGACCGCTAACCGTGATCGAACTGCTGAGTAGTCCGGAAGTCTGGATCAGCCTGGCGACCCTGACCGCGCTCGAAGTCGTCCTCGGCATCGACAACATCATTTTCTTGTCAATCGTTTCGGCACGGCTGCCGCTGCATCAGCAACGCTTGGCGCGGCAGCTCGGCCTGGGGCTGGCGCTCGGCGGCCGGCTGGTCCTGCTGCTCAGCATTTCCTGGATCGTCGGGCTGACGGCGCCGCTGTTCTCGCTTCTGGACCACGAGGTGTCGTGGCGCGATCTCGTGCTGCTGCTTGGCGGTCTGTTCCTGATCGTCAAGGGCACGCTCGAAATGCACCACATGCTCGAGGGCAGCCACGCCGAATCAGTGGTCGGCACCACGACGCTCGCGGCCGCGATCGGTCAGATCGTGGTGCTCGACGTGGTGTTCTCGCTCGATTCGGTGATCACAGCCGTCGGCATGGTCGACGACATTCCGGTGATGATTGCCGCCGTGGTGATCGCCATGATCGTCATGCTGGTCGCGTCTGAGCCGGTCAGCGCCTTCGTCCAGGCGCACCCGACGGTCAAGATGCTGGCGCTCAGCTTCTTGCTGCTGGTCGGTACGGCGCTGGTGGCCGATGGCCTGCATTTCCACGTGCCGCGCGGCTACCTCTACTTCGCCGTGGCGTTCTCGGCGGGTGTCGAGGCGCTCAATCTGTGGGCGGCGAAGGTGCGCAAACGACGGAGTGGCTTGGCACACTGAGTCTGGCACGCGCCTTGCAGTAATCCTCGCGACGGGGCCGTTCGGGCCCCACGGATGACGAGGCCAACCATGGACTGCTCTTCGCTCGTGGGTCTGAAGTTCGACTCGTGCCACCAGTTCGCGGTGCTGCTGACCCAGCACCTGGGGCCGCAACAGGCGCTCGACGTGTGCCGCGAGAACGGCTGGGACGGTGTGCGCCGCGCGCTCGAGGTCCAGTCCGAGATGGTGACCCGCGTGGCCAGCGGCCGCGTCAACTAGGCGTAAACCACATCCGCCGGGGTGTGGCGCTCCGGCGCGGGTTGCACGATAATGGCGCCCTGACGCGCAACACAGGGAACGCCGCCATGCCCACCGCCCTTAAGGCCGTTTCGTCCGCCACCGCCTCCTGGACCGACGCCGAATGGCGCATGCGGGTCGATCTGGCCGCGGCGTACCGTCTGGTCGACCGCTACGGCATGTCGGACTTCATCTGGAACCACATCACCGCGCGCGTGCCGGGCGAGGAAGGCCACTTCCTGATCAACCCGTTCGGTCTGCGCTATGACGAGATCACGGCCTCGAACCTGGTCAAGGTCAAGACCGACGGCACGGTGATCGGCGGCGGCGAGACCAACTACACCGGCTTCGTCATCCATTCGGCGATCCATCTGGCGCGCCCCGACGTGGCGTGCGTGCTGCACACCCATACGCGTGCCGGTTGCGCCGTCGGCTGCCTCGAGGACGGCCTGCTGCCCTTCATCCAGGATGGGCTGAGCTTCCACCAGAAGGTCGCGTACCACGACTACGAGGGGCTGGGCGTCGACCTCGGCGAGCGCGAGCGCATCGCGCGCAGCCTGGGCGATGCCTCGTGCCTGTTCTTGCGCAACCACGGCCTGATCACAGTGGGCCGCTCGGTCGGCGAGGCGTTCGTTTTGATGGTCTACTTCGAGCGCGCCTGCCGCGTGCAGGTCGACATCCTGGCAACGGGGCGCCCCTACCGCACCGTGCCCAAGGACATCCAGCTCAAGGCCGCGGCGCAGTACGCCGACTACCCGCCCGGTGAGCACGAGTGGCCGGCGCTCGTCCGCCTGCTCGACCAGAAGGACCCCGGCTACAAGGCTTAGTCGTGCGTGGCCGTGGCCGCGTCGGGAGGTTGACGATCGTGCCCTAATCACCTAATGGGCGGGGCACGGGGCCCGTCGCGGCCGCCCCGTCAGGCGATCCGCCCAAGCGCCACTCCGTGCAACACGGAGCCTTGGCTATGAGCGGCTTTCATCTGAAACCCCATGACCTTTACCGCTTGATCGGGACGCCGGCGGCGCCCCGCATCGTGGACGTGCGCCGGCGCGCCGCATTCGAGGCGGACGATCGCGCCCTGCCGGGCGCCTCCTGGCTCGATCACCGCGAGACCGAGCGGTGGCCCCTCAACGCGGGCGAGGACGTGGTCGCCTACTGCGCCCACGGCCACAATGTCAGCCAGATGGCGTGCGCCGCGCTGCGCGCGCGCGGCGTGCGTGCGTGGACTCTGTCCGAGGGCATCGAAGGCTGGAAGGCGGCGGGCCTGCCGACCGTCAAGCGGTTCGATGCGCCCCACGGTTGGATCACGCGCGAGCGGCCGAAGGTCGATCGCATCGCGTGTCCGTGGTTCATTCGCCGCTTCGTCGATCCGCGCGCGTCGATCCTGTTCGTCGCGGCCGACCAGGTCGAGGCGGTGGCGGCAGAATCTGGTGCCGTGCCCTTCGACATCCCCGGGGTCGCGTTCTCCCACGATGGCGATGACTGCAGCTTCGATGCGTTCCTGAAGCGCTTCGGCGTCAACGACTCCGCGCTCCTGGGCCTCGCGCCCATCGTACGCGGGGCCGACACGGGTCGGCCCGATCTGGCGCCCAAGTGCGCCGGGCTGCTAGCCGCCTCGCTCGGAATCTCCGCCGAGACTGACGACGACCACGATGCGTCGGCCCGCGGCTTCGTCGTCTACGACGCGCTCTACGCCTGGCGCTGCCACGCCCTGGCCGAGAAGCACGGCTGGCCTCCGGTGGCGTTGTGACAAACGTCGCCTTCGCCGAACTGGTGCGGGTGTTCGGGCGCATCGGGCGCATCTCGTTCGGCGGCCCGGCGACGCAGATCGCGCTCATGCACCGCGTGCTCGTGCAGGAGAAGTGCTGGCTCGAGGAGTGCCAGTACCTGCACGCGCTCAACTTCTGCATGCTCCTGCCTGGGCCCTAGGCCATGCAGCTCGCCACCTACGCCGGCTGGCTGCTGCCGGGCTGGCGGGGTCGCGCGGCTCGCCTCGGCACTGGCCGCGATCACCACCGCGGTCGTCGGCGTCATCCTGAATCTGTCGCTGTGGTTCGCGTTGCACGTCGTGTTCGCGACCGTGGAAACCAGGGCGTGGGGGCCGCTCCGGCTCGCGCTGCCGGACCCCGCCAGCGTGGACGTGGCCGCGCTGGCGCTGTCCTTCGTCGCTGCCATTGCACTGTTCCGCTTCCATCTGGGTATCCCGCGCACGCTCGCGCTTTGCGCCGCGCTGGGTGCCGCGTGGCGCCTGCTGGTGGCTTGAAAGCCGGCGGCCCGTGGCCCAAGCTGCGCGCGAGGAGGGGACATGACCGTCCTGACCAGCGCGCTCGACGTGCGATCGGCGGCCTTTCGCGACAACGCGGCGCACAACGTCGCCCTGGTCGCGGATCTCAAGGCCAAGGTGGCGCGGGCCGCGCTCGGCGGTGACGAGGAGGCGCGTTCCCGCCACCTCGCGCGCGGCAAGCTGCTGCCCCGCCAGCGCGTCGAAGCCTTGCTCGATCCCGGATCGCCGTTCCTCGAGATCGGCCAGCTTGCGGCCGACGGACTCTATGGCGATGACGTTCCGGCCGCCGGTTTGATCGCCGGCGTGGGCCGTGTCATGGGGCGCGAGGTCGTGATCATCGCCAACGACGCCACCGTCAAGGGCGGCACCTACTACCCGATCACGGTCAAGAAGCACCTGCGAGCCCAGGAGATCGCCCGGGCCCACCGGCTGCCGTGCGTCTACCTGGTGGATTCCGGCGGCGCCAACCTGCCCAACCAGGACGAGGTGTTCCCCGACCGCGACCACTTCGGGCGCATCTTCTTCAACCAAGCGACCATGTCCGCCGAGGGCATCGCCCAGATCGCCGTGGTCATGGGCAGCTGCACGGCGGGCGGCGCCTACGTGCCCGCCATGTCGGACGAGGTGATCATCGTCAAGGGGCAGGGCACCGTCTTCCTGGGCGGGCCGCCGCTGGTGAAGGCGGCGACCGGCGAGGTGGTCAGCGCCGAGGACCTGGGCGGCGCCGACGTGCACGCGCGCGTCTCGGGCGTGGCGGATCACTATGCACGCGACGACGGCCACGCGCTGGCGTTGGCCCGGCGCGCCGTAGCCAACCTGGGTCGCGCCCGGGGCGCCGATCTGGACGTCGCCGCGCCCGAGGAACCCACGTACGACCCGGCCGAGCTTTACGGGCTGATCCCGCCCGACGTGCGCCAGCCCTTCGAGATCCGCGAGGTGATCGCGCGCCTGGTCGACGCCAGCCGGTTCGACGAGTTCAAGCCGCTGTTCGGCGCCACATTGGTCACCGGCTTCGCGCGCATCATGGGCATGCCGGTGGGGATCATCGCCAACAACGGCATCCTGTTCTCGGAGTCCGCGCTCAAGGGGGCGCACTTTATCGAGCTGGCGTGCCAGCGTCGCATCCCGCTGGTGTTTCTGCAGAACATCGTCGGCTTCATGGTGGGCCGGAAGTACGAGGCCGGCGGCATCGCCAAGGACGGCGCCAAGCTGGTCACCGCGGTGGCGTGCGCCCAGGTGCCCAAGGTGACGCTGGTGGTGGGCGGCAGCTTCGGCGCAGGCAACTACGCCATGTGCGGCCGCGCGTACAGCCCGTGCTTCCTGTGGATGTGGCCCAACGCGCGTATCTCGGTCATGGGCGGCGAGCAGGCGGCCAGCGTGCTGGCGACCATCCGCCGCGACCGCGCCGAGGCCAAGGGTAGTGCCTGGCCCGCTGCCGAGGAGGAGGCGTTCAAGGCACCGATCCGGGCGCAGTACGAGACCCAGGGGCACCCCTACTACGCGACCGCGCGGCTGTGGGACGACGGCATCATCGACCCGGCCGAAACGCGCACGGTGCTGGGGCTCAGCCTGGCCGCCGCGCTGAACGCGCCGATCCCGGAGACACGCTTCGGCGTGTTCAGGATGTAGCCGTGAGCGGAGCCTCGGCGGTCACGATCGAACGGCGCGGTCCGGCCGCCTGGGTGACGCTCGACCGGCCAGAACGTCACAACGCCTTCGACGACGCGGTGATTGCCGAATTCACGGCGGCGCTGGAGGCGGTGGCGGCCGACTCGGCCGTGCGCGCCGTGGTGATCGCGGGCAACGGCCCTTCCTTCTCGGCCGGCGCGGACCTTACGTGGATGAAGCGCGCTGCGGCGCCAGCGCGCGAGGCGAACCTGCGCGACGCCTTGGCGCTCGCGCGGCTCATGCGCACGCTGGCCGAGTTGCCCAGGCCGACCGTCGCGCGGGTGCACGGTGCCGCCCTCGGCGGCGGCTTCGGCCTGGTGTGCTGCTGCGACATCGCCATCGCCGCCGAGGGCGCGCGCTTCGCCATGACTGAGGTGCGGCTCGGCATCGTGCCCGGCGCGATCTCGCCCTACGTGGTCCAAGCGATCGGACCGCGTCACGCCCGCGCCCTCATGCTGCGCGGCACGCGGATCGACGCGGCCGAGGCGCTGCGGATCGGGCTTGTCCACCAGGTCGTCGCGCCCGAGCAGATCGACGCGGCCGTCGGCCGGACGCTCGACGAGATCCTGGCCGGGGGCACGGACGCCCACGCCGAGGTCAAACGGCTCGTGCGTGCCGTGCACGGTCGTGCGGTCGATGACGACTTGGTGGCACTCACCGCCGCCAGCATCGCCGACGCCCGCGCCGGCGCCGAGGGGCGCGAAGGCGTGGCCGCGTTCGTCGAGAAGCGCAAGCCGTCGTGGGCGCCATGACGGGGGCGCCATGACCGCCATTCGGCGCCTGCTGGTCGCCAACCGGGGCGAGATCGCGTGCCGCATCATGCGCACGGCGCGTCGGTTGGGGATCGGCACGGTCGCGGTCCATTCGGACGCCGACGCGCACGCGCGCCACGTCGCTATGGCCGACCAGGCTGTCCAGCTGGGCGCGGCGCCGGCGGCCGAAAGCTACCTGCGCATCGACCGGGTCATCGACGCGGCGCGGGCCACGGGCGCCGACGCGATCCACCCCGGTTACGGTTTCCTGGCCGAAAGCGCTGCCTTCGCCCGGGCGTGCGCGGCGGCCGGTGTCATTTACGTCGGGCCGCCGGCGGACGTGATCGAGCGGCTGGGCCTCAAGGGCTCGGCCAAGGACGTGGCGATCGCCGCCGGCGTGCCCGTGTTGCCCGGCTATCAGGGTGCCGACCAGGGCGATGCCCGGCTGGTGGCGGAAGCCGCGCGCATCGGTTTTCCCCTAGCGGTCAAGGCCGCCGCGGGCGGCGGCGGGCGCGGCCTGCGCCTAGTCGAACGGGCCGAGGACCTGGCCGCCGCCATCGGCTCGGCGCGGCGCGAGGCCCAGGGGGCGTTCGGCGACGACCGGCTGATCCTGGAGCGCTGGGTGCGCCGACCGCGTCACGTCGAGGTGCAGGTCATCGCTGACCGCCACGGCAACGTCGTGCACCTGCACGAACGCGACTGCTCGGTCCAGCGCCGGCACCAGAAGGTGGTCGAGGAGGCGCCGGCACCGGGCCTGAGCGACGACCTGCGCCAGCGGATCACGGGGTCGGCGGTCGCGTTGGCCAAGGCCGCCGGCTATGTCAACGCCGGCACGGTCGAGTTCCTTTTGGACGGTAATGATTTTTTCTTTCTTGAGGTCAACACACGCCTGCAAGTTGAGCATTCCGTTACCGAATCGATCACAAATGTCGATCTTGTAGAACTTCAGCTTCGTGTCGCAACGGGCGATCCTTTGGGGTTCGGTCAGGTCGATGTGGGCGCGTCTGGACATGCGTTCGAGGTGCGCGTCTGCGCCGAGGATCCGGCACGCGACTTCCTGCCCCAGATCGGCCGCATCGCGGCCATGCGCTGGCCGGGCCCCGACACCGGCGCGCGCGTCGATACGGGCTTCGGTCCCGGTGACGTGATCGGCCCGGACTACGACTCGCTCTTGGCCAAGGTAATCGTCCATGGTCGCGACCGCGAGACGGCGCGCCTCGCCCTGCTCGATGCCCTCGGGCGCAGCGGCGTGGCTGGGCTGCCGACCAACCTGGGCTTCCTGGCGGCGGTCGTGGCGCACCCAGAGTTCGCGAAGGGCGCGCCGGATACCGGGTTCCTCGGTCGGACCATGCCGGACCTGGTGCCGGCGGCCGGTCCGGCCGACGACGCGACGATGCTCGCCGCCGTGGCGGCGGTGGTGCTGGGCCGGCCGCGCGGGGAGGCGTCGCCCTGGGCCTTGGGGCGGCCCTGGCGGTTGAACGCCCCCGCCGTCGAGACCCTGCGCCTGCGCGACGGCGGTACGGAGCGCCCCGTTACGGTCGAGCACCGCGACGCCGACCTGCTGGTCACCATCGACGGCCGCGCCATGGCTCTGGCGGCCGAGGACGACGGGAGCGGCACCTTGGCCCTGACCGCCAACGGCACACGCCGAAGCGCCACCGTGGTCGTGGGCGGCCCGACGATCACGGTGATGGGGCCTGGCCCGACCCACGTTCTTGCGCTCGTCGATCCCCTGGGCGGCGGGGGCGATGCCGCCGAGGGCGATGTCGGACACCTGCGCGCGCCCATGCCCGGCAAGGCGGTCAAGGTTCACGTCAAGCCGGGGACGCGCGTGGAACGTGGCGCGCCGCTCATCACGCTCGAAGCGATGAAGATGGAGCACACCATCGCGGCGCCGGCCGCGGGTATCGTCACCCGCGTACCCTTCGCCCAGGGCGACTTGGTCGCCGAGGGCGACGAGCTGATCGTGCTCGACGCGGTGGAGACCTGACATGGCGCTGCCCACGTCCGTCCGTGTCGTCGAGGTCGGCCCGCGCGACGGCCTGCAGAACGAGAAGCAGGCGGTGCCGGCGGCGACCAAGGCGGCGCTGGTCGAGCGGCTGGCCGGCGCCGGTCTGCCCATGGTCGAGACCGGCAGCTTCGTCTCGCCCAAGTGGGTGCCAGTGATGGCCGATTCGGCCGAGGTCTTTCGCCTCGTCACGCGCCGGCCGGGCACCCGCTACTCCGCGTTGACGCCGAACATGCAGGGCTTCGAGGCGGCGCTCGCCTCGGGCGCCGACGAGGTCGCCGTGTTCGCCGCGGCGTCCGAGAGCTTCAGCCGTCGCAACATCAACTGCTCGATCGCCGAAAGCCTCGATCGCTTCGCGCCCGTGTGCGTGGCCGCCAAGGCGCGCGGCGTGCCGGTGCGCGGCTACGTGAGCTGCGTGCTCGGGTGCCCCTACGAAGGTGTCATTGCGCCGGCCGACGTGGCCGCCGTGGCGCAACGGCTCATGACCCTCGGCTGCTACGAGGTTTCGCTCGGCGACACCATCGGTGTTGGCACGCCGGGGGCGGCCCAGGCGATGATCCGGGCGGTCGCGGAACGGGTGCCCCTGGACCGGCTCGCCGCCCACTTCCACGACACCTACGGCCAGGCGCTCGCCAACGTCTATGCCGTCATGGAGCTCGGCATCGCGACCCTAGACGCCTCAATCGCCGGGCTCGGCGGCTGCCCCTACGCGCGCGGTGCCACCGGCAACGTCGCGACCGAGGACGTGATCTTCATGCTCGACGGCCTGGGGGTCCGCACCGGCGTCGACCTCGGCGCCCTGATCGGCGCGTCGTGGTTTATCGCCGATGCCCTCGGCCGAGCCCCGGATTCCAAGGTCGCGCGGGCGAGGGGTAGACCAGGGGAGGAGCGCAAGTCATGACCAGCCGGGTGTGGGCGGATATCGATCTGGACGCCGAGGGCAAACACGCCGGGTACCTCTACGCCGCCCATTCGGTGACGCGCTCCGGCTACGGTCACGTGGCGACACCCATCGCCGTGATCCGCAACGGCGCGGGCCCGACCGCGCTGCTCATGGGCGGCAACCATGGGGACGAGTACGAAGGGCAGGTGGCGCTGCTGCGCCTGGCGCGCGAGACGGAGGCGCGCGCGATCAAGGGCCGTATCATCATCATCCCCATGGCCAACGTCGCGGCGGCCGGGGCAGGCGTACGCACCTCGCCGCTGGACGAAGGGAACCTCAACCGTGCCTTTCCCGGCAGCGCCGATGGCACGCCCACCTTCGCCATGGCGCACTACTACGACACCGTTCTGTTCCCGCAGGTCGACGCCCTCATCGATATCCATTCGGGTGGCACGTCCATGGACTATCTGCCGCTCGCCTCGATCTGCCTGCACGGCGAGGCGGCGGTGGACGCCAAGGCGCGCGCGCTGCTGGCCGCGTTCGGCGCGCCGATCTCGATGATCTGGGACGCGGTCGACCCTCGCATGGCTGAGATCGCGGCGGCGCGGCGCGGCGTGCCCGCGGTAAGCGGCGAGTTCGGCGGCGCGGGCACGGTCAAGCCCGCGTGCCTGGCCGTGGTCGAGCGCGGCCTGCGCAACGCGCTCCGCCACATGGGAATCGTGGCCGGCAAGCCGGAGCCGTCGCAGAGCCGGCCCATGGAGACGCCGGCGCGCGCCTTCTACGCATTCGCCTCGGCGACCGGCCTGTTCGAGCCCCTGGTAGCGCTGGGCGATACGGTTGCCGCCGGGCAGCCCTGTGGCCGGATTCACTTCCCCGATGAACCGCTGCGCGAACCGGTCACGTGCCGCTACAGCGCCGCCGGTCTGGTGGTCTGCCTGCGCCAGCCGGCGCGCGTCGAGCGCGGCGACTGCGTATCGCACCTGGCGCGCGACGCTGCTTCGTAGGGAATCGTCCGGGCAGGCCCTTCGTGGGCCGCTGCGCGGCCACCTCAGGGCGGACGGGGTCGTTCCTTGGTCCCCACAGGCCCCACTGGGGCTGAGGAGCGCGCCCGAGGCTCGCCTCGATGCACGAGCCGCCCGGCGGGCCGGACAGCCGCCACGGAATGACGTTGGGAGGCTAGAGCAACTTCCGATCAGGCTGAACCACTTTGGTTCAGCCTGATCGGAAAGGGTTGCTCGCGATTCAAAAAGGGTTGCTCGCGATTCAACAAGCTAGAGCGGCTTGCCCGATCACATGGGATCACGGTGTGATTCCATGTGATCGGTTCTCGCTCTAGGAACGCACCGCGCGATCAGGCTGCGTCGACGAAGTGCGGGCCGGGGCGCCGGTAGAGATCGTCGTAGTGGATCAGCACCGGCGCGCCCAGGTCGACCGGCGCGCCCCGGCGGAAGGTCCACGCACCGCGATCGCAATCGTCCGCGCGCACGTAGCCGTTGATGTAGAAGCGCCGGTCCATGACGGATCGGTTGGTGTGCGAGCCGTGCACGGCGTAGAGGTTCCACAGCGCCATGTCGCCCGGCTCCAGTTCCAGTCTGACGAGCTTGGCGCTGTCGAGGCCGAGGCCCTCGAGCGCCGCCGCCTCGGCCGCCTGGTCCATCACGGCGCCCTGGCCGGGGATGTCGAGCTCGCCCAGCCGATGGCTGCCCGGCAGGAAGGTCATGCCGCCGTTCATCGCTCGATGGCGGTCGATAGCGGTGCCGGTCTGCACGTAGGACCACAGGGTATTGCGGTACGCCTCGCGTGGGCGGCGGAACCGGATGTCCTGGTGATAGCCGAACTCGGTCGCCGCCGCGCCGGGCGTCTTCCAGTGCATCTGGTTGATGATCTGCTTGATGTCCTCGCCGATCAGCGGGGCGAGGATCGCCAGCATGCGCAGATCCTTGCGCATGCGGTCGAGGGTTGTGTCGAAATAGGACGGCCATTGGACCAGGCGCAACACCCGGCCCAGGCGCGCGTCGCGGCCCTGGCGGAACAGCACGTTGCCGTCACGATAGCTGGCGGGGTAGGCCATGCCGCGTTCGTGCACGCGGTTGAAGGCCTCGGCCAGCGCAGTCACCTCGTGGGCGGCGAAAACGCCGCGCACCACGGCGAATCCGTGCTCCTGGTAGTCTCGAACGTAGGCCGATTGCATGGCCTTGGTGAACTCCCGTTAACCCGGCCGCGCTACAGCATGCGGCGTTCGGGAGGATCAATGCAAGCCGTGTGCCGCCTGAGGGCCGCGATCAGGCGGCTGGCGGCGCTTGGCGCAGGCCCTCGCGCTCGACCCAGGCCTCGGTATCGTCGATCGCGCGCGTCAGTCGCTCGACGATCTGGTCGACGTGCTGCTCCTCAATGACCAGGGGTGGGCAGAGCGCGAGCGTGTTGCCCAGCGCGCGCACGACCAGGCCGTGGGCCAGGGCCCGGTCGTCGGCGTAGGCGCCGACCCGGAGCGCTGGGTCGAAGGCGCGCCGGGTGGCCTTGTCGGCCACCAGCTCGACGCCGACCAGCAGGCCGATGCCCCGGACCTCGCCGACCAGAGGGTGGTCGCGCAAGCCGGCCAGCCGGTCGTGCAGCAGCATGCCGAGCCGAGCCGCGCGCGGGACCAGTTCGCCCTCGCGGTAGATCGCGATGGCTTCCAGCGCCACGGCGGCGCAGGTCGGGTTGCCCGAATGGGTGAAGCCGTGGCCGAACACGCCGATCCTGGCGCTGTTGTCGGCGACGGTACGGTAGACGTCCTCGTCGATCAGGACCGCCGCCATGGGCAGGTAGCCGGCGGTCAGCGCCTTGCCCATGGACATCATGGCGGGGCGGTAGCCCAGCGTCTCGCTGCCGAACCAGCGTCCGGTGCGGCCGAAGCCGCAGATCACCTCGTCAGCCAGGGCCAGCACGTCGTGGCGGCGCAGCACCTCCTGGATCTTGGGGAAGTAGCTGGCGGGCGGCACCACGATGCCACCGGCGCCCTGCACCGGCTCGGCGATGAACGCCGCCACCGTATCGGGTCCCTCGGCCTGGATCGTGGCGTCGAGTTCGGCGGCCAGGCGGTCGGCGAAGGCCTCCAATGTCTCGTCGGGCGCGGCCTCGCGGTAGGCGTGGGGGCAACGGGCGTGCAGAAAGCCGGGCAGGGGCAGACGGAAATCCCGGTGCAGCACCGGCAGGCCGGTCAGGCTGCCGGCGACGATGGTGATGCCGTGGAAGGCGCGCGCCCGCGCTATGACCTTGTACTTGCCAGGCTTGCCGCGCGCCGCGTGGTAGTACCAGGCCAGCTTGATCATGGTCTCGTTGGCTTCCGAACCCGAGGTCACGAAGAACGCCTTGCTCATGGGCACGGGCGCCAGGCCGACCAGGGTCTCGGCCAGATCGACGGTGATTTCGGCCGAGCGGCCGTAGAACGTGTGGTAGTAGGGCAGGCGATCGAGCTGACGCGCCGCCGCCTCGGCCAGCCGCCGCTCGCTGAAGCCGAGCGCCGTGCACCACAGTCCCGACATGCCCTCGAGGTAGCGGTTGCCCGCGTCGTCGATGACGTGGACCCCGTCGCCCCGGGCCATGACCAGGGGACCGCGGGTCTCGTGCGCGCGCAGGTTGGTCTGCGAGTGCATGTGGTAGGCGATGTCGCGGGCGGCGGTCGAGTTGGGCTGACTGGTCATCGCGGTCCTCCGGGGTCCGCAGTCATTCGAGGCTCGAGGCCGGCCGGCGTCAAGGTCGGGCTTGCTTCGTGCCGCGACGCCAACCAAGATCGCGCGCCATGGCGCGCACCGAACGGATCGCCACCGAACAACCCTGGATCCGCCTCGGCGTCGACGACGCCGACTGGCGCGCCGAGGACGCGGGCGTGCTCGCGCGCATGCTCGAGCAAGTCCTGATCATCCGGCGCTTCGAGGAGAAGGTCCTGGAGTTGCACGGCGCCGGCCTGATCCACGGCCCCGCCCACGCCAGCATCGGCCAGGAAGCCGGCGCCGTCGGCGCCATGATCGAGCTGGCGACGACCGACACGATCAACGGCACGCATCGTGCGCACCACCAGATCCTGGCCAAGCTGCTGAACACCATGCTGCCGGCCGGCTATGACCCGCGCCGCGATGCGCTGCCGGCCGAGGCGATGGTGCTGACCCGTCGCGCGCTGGCCGAGATCATGGGACTCAAGGATGGCTTCTGCGGCGGGCGCGGCGGCTCGATGCACATGCGCTGGGCGCCGGCGGGCATCCCCGGCACCAGCGCCATCATCGGCGGCAACCTGCCACACGCCGCCGGCTACGGTCTGGCGGCCAAGGTGCTGGGCACCGGCTCGCTCGCCGTGTCGTTCTTCGGCGACGGCACCATCATGAACGGCGCCGCTTACGAGGCCATGAACCTGGCGGCGCTCTACGGCCTGCCGGTCATCTTCTTCGTCGAGAACAACTATTACGCGGTCTCGACCGCGCTCGCCGAACAGACGCGTGAGATCCGGCTCACCTCTCGCGGGCCGATGCTGGGGTTCCCTGGCGTCGAGACCGACGGCATGGACGCGGTGGCGGTGCGCGCGGCCATGCGCTGGGCCAAGGACCACATCGCCCGCCACGGCGGCCCGGTGCTGGTCGAGACGCAGACCTACCGGTTCCTGCACCAGATGGGCCCGCGCCCCGGGAGCGAGTTCGGCTACCGCACCAAGGACGAGGAGCAGGCGTGGCGCGCGCGCGACCCCGTGGTCGTCATGCCGCGCCGGCTGATCGACCAGGGCGTGCTGGACGAGGCGGGCGCCGCGCGGCTCGACGCGCGCGCGCGGGCGCTGGTCGATGCCGCCACGAGCGCCCTGGTGACCGGCGACGCCAACCGCCTGGTCGTGCGCCCCGGCCTGGCGCCCGATCCGGCGACCGTCGACGTCGGTATCCGGGGCGATCAATCCGAACTGGCGGGCCAGCGCGTGCTGGAGGCCGACGCCGTGCCGGCCAACGCGCGCGAGGACGCCAAGTACATTACGGCCGTCGCCGACGTCCTGGTGCGCAACATGGAACGCGACCCGACTATCGTGGTGATGGGCGAGGACGTGCACCGGCTGCGCGGCGGCGTCAGCGGCTCGACACGGGGCGTGATCGAACGCTTCCCCGAGCGCATCTTCGCCACGCCGATCTGCGAGAACGGCTTTCTCGGCATGGCGCTGGGCGCAGCGCTGCAGGGCCTGCGCCCGGTGGTGGACATCATGTTCGGCGATTTCTGCCTGTCGGCGGCGGACCAGCTGTTCAACCAGATAGCCAAGGTGCGCCACATGTTCGGCGGCGATTTCCCCGTGCGCGTCGTGGTGCGCTGCCGGGTCTCGCCGTCCACCGGCTACGGCTCGCAGCACGCGGGCGACCCGAGCGGCCTGTTCAGCCACTACCCGGCCTGGCGCATCGTCGCGCCGACCACGCCGCACGACTATGTCGGCCTGATGAACGCCGCGCTGCGCTGCGACGATCCTGTCGTCGTCATCGAGCACGTCGAGCTGTTCCAGACATCAGGATCGCTGCCCAAGGGTGATCTCGACTTCCTGGTCCCGTTCGAGCGGGCGCGTGTCGCCCGGCCGGGGCGGGCGTGCACCGTACTGGCGTCGGGCGTGATGGTCGGCGCCACGCTCGCCGCGGCCGAGGCGAGCGGCATCGACGCCGAGGTGATCGACCTGCGCTCGCTCGATCCTCTGGGGCTCGATTGGAGCACCATCGCGGCCAGCGTCGCCAAGACCAACCGGGTCCTGGTCGCCGAGCAGGCCGCCAAGGGCATTGGGATCGGCGCGCGCATCGCGCAAGAGCTACAGGAACGCCTGTTCGACCAGCTCGACCACGAGGTGCTGCGCGTCACCGGCAGCCTGGCCTCGCCGGTGGTCTCGGCGCCGCTCAACCGCGCGGCCCTGGCGGATTCCGACAAGCTCGTGGTGGGATTGCGCAACTTGGTCGGGCCGTGGTCGGGCTAAGTAGGGTGTCGTGCGTATCGCGCCTCAGTCGCTTCAAGGAGGGGGTAACCGGTTCATGGTTCGCATTCTGTCGGTATTCGTCGCCGTTCTGGCTGTCATGACGGGAGGCGCCGCCGAGGCTCACACACCCGTTGCCGTGGGCCAGGGTCTCGTTTCCGGATTCGCGCACCCGATCGGGGGCCTCGATCATCTGCTGGCCATGGTGGCGGTCGGCCTGTGGGCGTCGCGCGCCCCCGGTCGCGCCGGTATCGCAATGATCGCCGCGTTCCCGGCCGCGATGGTCGCGGGTGCGCTGCTGGCTTGGTCGGGCGTGGCCCTGCCGGGCGTCGAGGCCGGCATCGCGGCCTCGGTGCTGGTGCTCGGCCTGATCGTCGCCTCGACCATCCGGCCGTCGCTAGCCGTGGGCTGCGCCATCGTCGCGGCGTTCGCCGTGCTGCATGGTCACGCGCACTGCGCCGAGCTGCCGGCCACGGCTTCGTCGGCGACGTATGGCGTGGGCTTCGTGCTCGCGACCGTGGCGCTGCACGCGGCGGGCTACGGGCTCGGCCGGCTGCCGCGCGGCCGTGACGCCGCCCGGATCGGCGGGTCCGCGATCGCCGTGGCGGGGTTGGTGCTGCTCGTCGCCTAGCAGTGGGTCGAGCCCGTGGGCGCCGCGGCTTGGGGCGCGCTGTGCGCGCTGAGCTTCGGCGCCGCCGACTTCGTCGCGCGCTACTCCAGCCGTGCGGTCGGCCACGCCAGCGCGCTGCTCGGCATGCTGGTGGTCGGCACGATCGGCCTGACGCTTTGGGTCGCGATCGAACGGCCGACCATCGCTTGGTCGCCAGGGCACGTCCTTCTCGTCGCGCTCAACGGGGTGACGTCGACCGCGTTCCTGCTGCTACTCTACAGGGGCCTCGCGCGCGGCCCCATCGCCGTGGTCGCGCCCATCGTGGCGACGCACCCGGTCCTGATCGTCCTGTTCTGGGTCGCCTTGGGCGCGCGGCCCTCGGTGATCACGTGGATTGCCATGGCGGGAACCCTCGTCGGCAGCGTCCTGGTGGCCTGGGCCGTCGAGCCGGGGGGCCAGGACCGGGCCGCGCGGCGCGATCTGTGGATCACCATTGCCATCGCCTCGGCCGCCACGTTGTTCTACGCCGTGGCGGTTGGGTCGGGGCAGGCGGTCGTGCCCGGCTTCGGCGCCCTGCCCACGCTGTGGGTCGGGCGCGGCATCGGCCTGGCGGCGCTGGTCTTGCTGTTCCTTTGGTGGCGCGAGCGGCCGCGCCTGCCGCGCCGCTGGCTGCCGGTGCTGACAGTGCAGGGCGTGCTGGACACGGCGGGTTACCTGTTCCTGCTGCTGGGCAGCGCGGGCGCGTTTCCCGAGATCGCGGCGGTCGCCGGCTCCACCTTCGGCGCGGTGACCACGCTGCTGGCGTGGCTGGTGCTACGCGAACGCATCAACGCGCTCCAGGGCCTCGGCATCGTGCTGGTGTTCGTTTGCGTCGGCGTGCTGACCGCGCAAGGATAGGCGGATGACGAAAGGAGAGGGCTCCATGACCAACACCAAGCCGATCACCGGCCGCTGCCAGTGCGGTGCCGTGCGCTACAAGGTGACCGGGCCGATCCAGGACCTCTATCACTGCCATTGCTCCATGTGCCGGCGGGTACACGGCACGGTGTTCGCGACCTACGCGACGGTCGGGCGCAACTACCTGGTCATCGAGCAGGGCGAGGACAACCTGGCGATCTTCGACAGCTCCAAGCCGGTGCATCGCCACTTCTGCAAGACGTGCGGCTGTCAGCTGTTCATCGACGTGGACGACACGCCGGAGAAGCGCTGGTTCATGCCCGGCACGTGCGATTGGCCTGAGGACATGCGCGAGGCGCCGGGCCCGATCGAGCACATCTTCGTCGGCTCGAAGATCCCCTGGCTGGTTCTGGACGACCACCTGCCGCGCAAGGAGACCGCATGACCAGCCGCGTCGCCGAGGACGTGGCCGCCCGCGCGGCCGCGCTCTACGCCGAAGCCCTGATCTGGGACGACCATTCGGGCTTCGACCCGCAGCCGCATGCCGAGCTCGACAACCTGGACCTCTGGCGCGCGGCGGGGGTCGACTATCTCTCCATCGATGCCGGCTACGACGTGATGGACTGGCGTACCTCGCTGTGCTCGGTCGCCGCGTACCGGAGCTGGCTGAAGGCGCGCCCCGACCGCTTCGTCATGATCGACCGGCCGACCGATGTCTGGCGCGCCAAGCGCGAAGGCAAGCTGGCGGTCACCTTCGACCTGGAAGGCATGAACGTGCTGGACGGCGATGTCGACATGGTCGAGGTGTTCTACGATCTGGGCGTGCGCCAGATGCTGTTCGCCTACAACCGCAACAACTTGGCGGGTGGCGGCTGCCATGACGAGGACGTGGGCCTGACCGATTTCGGCCGGTCGGTGGTGAAGGCCATGAACCGTGTGGGCATGGTCGTCGATTGCTCGCACACCGCCTACCGCACGACCATGGAGGCCATGGAGCTGTCCACGGACCCGGTCATCTTCTCCCATTCCAACGCCTGGTCGCTGTGCCGGCACGGACGCAACATCAAGGACGACCAGATCAAGGCGTGCGCGGCGACGGGCGGTGTCGTGGGCATCACCGGCATCGGCCTGTTCCTCGGCAACAGCATCGCGAGCGGGACGTTCGTCGACCACATCGCCTACATGGCGGATCTGGTGGGGCCCGCCCACGTCGGCATCGCGCTCGACTACGCCTTCGAAGTGGGCGGCATCGACGACCTGCTGACGGCGCACCCCGACTACTGGCCGGTTTCCGAGTACCCGGGCGGCTCGGTCGGCTTCGTGCCGCCGAGCCAGCTGCCCGAGATCACGGCGACCATGCTGACGCGCGGCTTCTCCGAGGTCGAGGTGCGCGGCATCCTGGGCGAAAACTTCCTGCGCTTGGCCTCGCAGGTGTGGCGATAGGGCTCAAGACATGCAACGTCTGCGCTGCCCTTCCTGTCATCCCCGGGCCGGCCGAAAGCCGGAACCGGAGATCCAGCGGGGAAGCATCGGATCGCGCCCTGGGTTCCCGGTTCGCCGCTTGCGCGGCGCCAGGAAACGACAGTCATGTGTGAGCCGCGACTGGCTGGAGCGGTGCTAGGTTCCTAGAGCAGGGACCGATCAGGTTGAATCACTCCGTGGTTCAACCTGATCGGGCAAGCCGCTCTAGGTTGTTGAATCGCGAGCAACATTATCCGAACACGCTGAACTAACAAGGTTCAGCGTGTGCGGATGTTGCTCTAGCCCGCGGCCTTTACGCCGCGCGCGATGGCGGGGCGCGCGGCCAGGGCCGCGGCCCAACGCAGCAGGTGCTGCAGGCCGTGCGCCTCGGCCAGCGGCTTGCGGATCAGGAAGCTCGGGTAGAGCGCCAGGTCGGCGACGCTGAGTTCGCCGACCAGATACTCGACCTGGCCGAGCCGCCGGTTCAGATGCGTCAGGAAGTTGACCAGGCGGTCGTGGAAAAACTTGATGGTCGAATCGACCCGGTCGGGGACCTGGTTCTCGAGGTAGAAGACCGTGTTGCTGGTCGGGCCGATATCGGTGGCGGCGTACATCAGCCACTGCATCGTCTGGGCCCGCGCGGTCCGGTCGGCGGGCATGAAACGCCCGGCCTTATCTGCCGCGTAGAGCAGGATCGCCATGGACTGGCTGAGCCCGATCGGCTTGCCGCCAGGGCCGCCTGGATCGTGCATCGCCGGGATGTCGCCCAGCGGATTGATGCGCAGCAGGCCTTCGGGCTTGACGCCGCCCAGGGTCACCACATGGGCGCGGTAGGGCAGGCCGCACTCCTCCAGCGCGATGGTGGCGCGGCGGCCGTTGCTGGTGGGCGCGGTGTACAGCTCGATCATGACATGGCCTCCCCGGTTCAGGTCCAGTCGGTCGCGTCGTCGCGGGCGATCTCCAGCAGGCAGTCGCCGGGTTCGCAGCGGCCCATGGCGCGGCGCGCCATCACGGTGCCGCCCATGGCGGCGTGCTGCGCCACCGGCGGGCGCAGCGGATCCTCGGGAACATGGATCCAGCCGACCATCGAGCCCGTGGCGATCGGCTCGCCCAGTCCGCACGTCGGCTCGAACAGCCCGGCGGTGTCGGCGAACACGAACGAATCCGTGGTGCCCGACAGGACGACACGGGTCGGCACATCGCCGGGCACGATCGGGCCCTCGACCACGCCCAGATGGGCGAGCAGGTTGTCCACGCCGCGCTGCAGCAGCCGCACATGGGCGGGCTCGACGACACCGCGGCCGCCGAATTCGCCGCCCAGTGTCATGAGGCCCCTGGCCACCGCCGTGTCGCCGGCGGTGCCCGATTGGGTCACGCCGCTCGACACTATGCCGTGCGGGTACGCCATGGCCATCATGGCCGCGACCGTCGCGCGCGCCTCGGGCCCCGGCCCCGCCACGTGGGCCATGGCGTAGGGCATGTACTCGAGCGACGAGCCGCCCGAATGGAGATCGACGAACACGTCGCTCTGCTCCATCAGCACTTCGGCGATGTAGTGCGCGATCTGCTCGGTCAGGGTGCCGTCGATGCGGCCCGGGAACACGCGGTTCAGGTTGCCGCCGTCGATCGCCGAGGTGCGCGTGCCGGCGCGCGCGGCGGGGGTGTTGGCGCACGGCACGACGATCAGCCGGCCCTGGACGCGCGCGGGCTCGAGCGTGCGGATCAGCCGCGCCAGCACGACCTGGCCCTCGTACTCGTCGCCGTGGTTACCGGCCATCAGCAGCACGGTCGGGCCCGAGCCGTTCTTGATCACGGTCATGGGCACCGGCACCACACCGTAGGCCGAGCGGTGCACGGAGTGGCCGACGTTGAAGGCGCCGACCTGCTTGCCCGGCTTGTCGAAGTCGACCCGCGACCAGCTGCGCGTCCAGGCGGCCATGGCGAGGGGCCCGCGGGCCTAACCGTCGGTCGCCAGATCGTGGCCGGGCGGCCGGTCGAACAGCCGGCGCACCATGGGCTCGAAGGCCGATAGCGGCATGGTGTCGAAGTTCGGATCGAAGGCGTTCTGGTCGTACTTCTCGCAGAAGGCCACGGTGGCCTCGTAGTGAGGATGGCCACGGTACGTGTCGCGCGCGTTACGATCCCGCCCGAAGTGCTGGTTGTAATAGTAGGTCTGGAACAAGGCGTGCTTGGCCACGATCCAGTGGGTGCGCGCCGAGACGTACGGCTTGAGCATGGCCGCCGCGACCTCAGCGTGGTTCCACGGCGCCAGCAGGTCGCCCACGTCATGCAGCAGCGCGGCGACGATCATCTCCTCGTCGGCGCAGTCGCGGTGGGCCAACGTCGCCGACTGCAACGAATGCTCGAGCCGCGTGACCTGATAGCCGATGTCGATGGTCTCGTTGGCCTGGAGTTGGCGCAGCACGTCGTCGGCCAAGTGGTCGTCGATGGCCTGCATGCCTGCCGCGATGATGCGGTAGTCCGCGGCCGTGCCGTCGGCCATGTGGATGAAGCTGACCTTGGCCATGCGCCTCTCCCCGAATCTGCTGGTGGCCGGATCAGGCCCGCCGATAGGCCCGACTGTCAAGCGCCGGGCCGGCCGCTGGCCAGGCCGAGCCGACGGCTGACCTGGGGCGGCGCTGGGACGTCCTCGTGGATCGCCCACACCTCGTCGAGGCGGGCGCGCACGGGCGGCGCGATGGGGCTGCTGCGGCGGGTCGCGAAATCGACGTTGATCAACATGATGTCGTTGGTCGCCGCCAGGTAGTCCTCGGTGTCGTGATACATGGCGTGGAAGATGTGCAGCCGCTTGGCGTCGAGGCCGATGACCTGGGTCGCGAAGCGCAACGGATCGCCGGCCACGACCTCGCGTTCGTAGGTGACGTGCATCTCCAGGCAGAAGAAGGTCTGGCCGAGCTGCTCGCGGTAGGTATGCAGCGCGCCGATATGGTCGAAGAAGGCATCCGTCACGTGATCGAACGCCATGACGTAGTAGCAGAGGTTCATGTGGCCGTTGTAGTCGATCCACTCGGGTCGGACCGTGTCGCGGTACGCAAACAGCCGTTCGTCGATCGCCATGGTCGTGCCGACTCCGGTTTGCCGGCCCGCTTCATCGCCCAGGCCGTGGTGAGGCGCAAGGGCCGTCTCGACGGCGTGCTACGAATGGGTTAGAGCAGGGGCCATGATCGGACGCTTGAACCACGTGGCCATCGCAGTGCCCGACCTGGCGGCGGCCAGCGCCATCTACCGCGACACCCTGGGCGCCCAAGTGTCGGCGCCGGTGGACCAGCCGGACCACGGTGTCACGACGGTCTTTATCGCGCTGCCCAACACCAAGATCGAACTGCTGGGCGTCCTGGGCGATGCGTCGCCCATCGCAGGGTTCCTCCAGAAGAACCCGTTTGGCGGCATCCACCACGTCTGCTACGAGGTGGACGATATCCTGGCCGCGCGCGCCCGGCTGAAGGCCGCGGGAGCGCGCGTCCTCGGCGACGGCGAGCCGCGCATCGGCGCCCACGGCAAGCCCGTGCTGTTCCTGCACCCCAAGGACTTCACGGGGACGCTGGTGGAGTTGGAGCAGGCCTGAGCGGCTGCTCCATGCCTCAGCGGACCTCGACGTCCTCCCAGAAGCTCACCCAGTGGTCGACGTGGCGCATCGAGGCCTGCGGCGCGTCGTAGGACCACGCCGCGCGTTCGCTGCGCGCCGCGCCGTCGACCACGTCGTAGAACTGCACGCCGTGCGGACATTCCAGATCGTCGGCGGACTTGGGCGTCAGTCGCAGCATGTCCATGCGCACGGCCTCGCGCGGGAAGTACCGGTAGCCGTGAGCCTCGCGCGTCGTGCCGCTGTCGGCGACCACGTGCCCACGCCAGATGGCTTGCATGACGGTCGCTCCTTCCTAGCGGACGGCACGACGTTAGAGCAACGCTTGGCGGGAGGGAATCCTCTTGGTCGGCGTGCCGGAATCCGGTTGCGTCGGCCGCGCCGCCGTGGTGGCTTCGGCGCATGAGCCTGTTCGGCACGTTCGTCGTCTTCGTCGTGATCTGGTGGTGCGCCTTCTTCGCCCTGCTGCCCGTGGGCGTGCGGCCCGTGGACTCGCCGCCGCCCGAGCACTTCGCCGGCGCGCCCGATCGTCAACGTCTTTGGTGGAAGGCCGGCGCGACCACGCTGATCGCCGCGATCCTGACAGCGCTCGCCTGGTTAGCCATCGCCGAGGACTGGTTCGACCTCGCGGCCCTGGTCACCGAGGAGCCCGCGCCGTGAGCAGTTATTGCGATATCGCCCAGGGACACCCGTTCCACGGCCCGTACCACGACACCGAGTACGGCTTCCCCATTGACGACGACGACCGCCTGTTCGAGCGGCTGATCCTCGAGATCAACCAGGCAGGCTTGTCGTGGCTGACCATCCTGAAGAAGCGGGATGGCTTCCGCGCGGCCTACGCCGATTTCCAGATCGATCGCGTGGCCCGGTTCGGCGACCGCGACAAGGCCCGCCTGCTGGCCGACGTCGCGATCATCCGCAACCGGCTGAAAGTCGACGCGGCGATCGACAACGCGCGGCGCATCCAGGACCTGCGCGACGGCCACGCCTCGTTCAAGGGCTGGCTCGACGCCCACCACCCCAGGTCCTTGGCCGACTGGCTCAAACTGTTCAAGACGACGTTCCGGTTCACCGGCTGCGAGATCGTCAACGAGTTTCTGCTGTCCACCGGCTATCTACCTGGTGCGCATGAAGAATCCTGCCCTGTGTTCAAGCAGATCGCGAAGACGCGGCCGCCTTGGATGCGCACGCGCTAACCGCGCGGGAATCGGCGGGGTCGAGGCTGGCCCCATGCGCGCGCTCTGTTTCTCTCTGGCGCTGGCTTCCGCCGGCGGCGCCCCTGCCGACCCCCTGATCGTGAGGCCCAGCGGCTGCGCGCCCCTGGCCACCCACGTGCCCGATGCGGACATGGCGTACCAGCCGGGCGTCGATGCCTATGGTCGCGCGGTGCCGCCCGCGGATCTGCCGGGCAGCGGGACCCCGACGATCGAAGCCACCGACGTCGGCGTGGCGATTGAGCTGCCGATCCGCCAGGCGACCGAGCCAGCGGACCCCAGCGCCAACCGATTCGAGGGCTTCGATGCGATCGCCGAGATCGGCACGATGACGGTCGACGCCAACGGCGTGGCGCATCTCGCCGGCCGACCGCTCGGCGGTTCGCGGTCCTGCCGCCGGGTTGCCCGACCGCGCCCTGAAACCGCGCGGCGCGCGGTTTCATCGGGCCCGGCCATGCTCTATATGGTGCGCGCCGCCTGGAGCGGACGGCCGCCGGAGCCCGTGATGTTCTCTCCCTTCGTGAGCACCATCGCCTTCCGCTACCTGCGCGCGCGGCGCCAGGAAGGTTTCGTCTCGGTGATCGCCGCCTTCTCGCTGCTCGGCATCGCGCTCGGCGTCGGCGCGCTGATCGTGGTGATGTCGGTGATGAACGGCTTCCGTCACGAGTTGATCGGCCGCATCCTCGGCTTCGCCGGGCACATCACCGTGGTCGGCGGCGCCCAGGGCATACCGGACTACGGCCAGCTCGACGGCTTGATCACCGCCGTGCCCGGCGTCATGGGCTCGACGCCGGTGGTCGAGGGCCAGGTGCTCGCCTCGGCCCGCTCGGGGCGCAACGCGGGCGTGCTGGTGCGCGGCATCGCGGCCGAGGACCTGAAAGCCCGCGGCCTGATCAACGACAACATCGTGGCCGGCGATCTGGCGGCGTTCGGGGCCGAGAACGGTGTCGTGATCGGTGGCCGCCTGGCCGGGCGGCTGGGCCTGCGGGTTGGCGACTCGATCACCCTGATCTCGCCCAAGGGGCAGTCCACGGCGCTCGGCAACCTGCCGCGCATGGTCGCCTACCCGGTGGTCGCGGTCTTCGAGGTCGGCATGTACGAGTACGACAACGGCGTCGTGTTCATGCCGCTGGCCGAGGCCCAGGCCTACTTCCGCTATCCCGACGCGGTCACCGCCATCGAGGTCTCGATCACCACGCCCGAGACGCCCGAGGCGGCACGCCGCGCCATCGAGCAGGCCTTGCCAACGACCGTCCGCGTCGTTCACTGGCAGCAGACCAACGCCCAGTTCTTCGGCGCGTTGCAGGTCGAGCGCAACGTCATGTTCGTGATCCTGACGCTGATCATCTTGGTCGCCGCGTTCAACATCATTTCCAGCCTGATCATGCTGGTGAAGGACAAGGGCCGCGATATCGCGATCCTGCGCACCGTCGGGGCAACACGCGGCATGATCATGCGTGTCTTCCTGCTGACCGGCTCGACCATCGGCGTCCTCGGCACGCTGCTCGGCTTCGTGCTGGGGCTCGCCTTCGCCCTCAACATCGAATCGCTGCGCCAGGTGCTGCAACGCCTGACCGGCACCGAGCTGTTCGCCGCCGAGATCTACTTTCTCAGTCGGTTGCCCGCGCGCGTCGATTGGAACGAGGTCGCGATCGTGGTGGCCATGGCGCTCGGGCTGTCGTTCCTGGCCACGCTCTACCCGTCGTGGCGCGCCGCCCGCACCGACCCGGCCGAGGCGCTGCGCTATGAGTGAACCGGCGATCGTCCTCGACGGCGTCGTCAGGGTGTTCGTCCAGGGCGGCAACCGCATCGAGGTGTTGAAGGGCGCCTCGCTCGCCCTCAAGCGGCGCGAAGTGGCGGCGCTCGTTGGCCCGTCGGGCGCTGGCAAGTCGACGCTGCTGCACATCGCCGGCCTGCTGGAAAGCCCCGACCAGGGCGAGGTCCGCATCGAGGGCACGCCCTGCGGCCGGCTGCCCGATCGCGAACGCACGCTCCTGCGCCGGAACAAGCTTGGCTTCGTCTACCAGTTCCACCACCTGCTGCCTGAATTCAGCGCGCTCGAGAACGTGGTGATCCCGCAGTTGATCGCCGGCCGGCCGCGGGCGGCGGCGGCGGCCCGCGCGCGCGATCTGTTGGCGGGGCTCGGGCTCGCGGCGCGTGCCGATCACCGGCCGGCGCGGCTCAGCGGCGGCGAACAGCAGCGCGTCGCCTTCGCCCGCGCGCTGGCCAACAGTCCGACCGTGCTGCTGGCCGACGAACCCACCGGCAACCTGGATCCCGCGACCGCCGAGGTCGTGTTCGCCGCGATGCTGGACGCCGCGCGTGCCTCGGGCGTGGCCGCCCTGGTCGCTACCCACAACCTGGACCTGGCACGCCGCATGGATCGCGTCCTGCGCCTGGCCGGCGGCGTCGTCACCGACGCATGAGCGGCCCTTCGCCCGCGACATGCGCCGCGACTCGTGGAATCGTGGCGACGCCATGAGCCACGCGCCCTTCGTCCACCTGCGCGTCCACACGCCGTTCTCGCTGTCCGAGGGCGCGTTGAAGATCGCCGATCTGGCACGGCTGTGCGTCGCCGACGCCATGCCCGCCGTGGCCATGACCGACACCGGCAATCTATTCGGCGCGCTGGAATTCTCCTCGGCGCTGGCGGCGGTGGGTGTGCAGCCCATCATCGGCTGCGCGCTGACCGTGGCCGACGGCGAGGAACGTGCTGGGCCGCGCCGGCGGCCCGCGTACCTGCCTCTTCTGGCCCAGGACGAACGGGGCTACGCTAACCTCTCGAAGCTGGTCAGCCTGGCGTACCTGGAGACGCCGGCGGGCGAATCGCCCCGTGTCTCCTGGCAGGCCCTGGAGCGTCACGGCGAGGGCCTGATCGCCCTGACCGGCGGGCCCATCGGGCCGCTCGATCGCCTGCTCGACGAGGGGCAAGGGCCGGCGGCGGCGCAGCTCCTAGCGCGCCTGATGGCGCTCTTTCCGGGCCGGCTCTATGTCGAGCTCCAGCGCCATGGCGTCGAGGCCGAGGACCGGGTCGAGCCGCAATTGCTGGACCTGGCGGACCGGCAGGGACTGCCGCTGGTCGCGACCAACGACGTGCATTTCGCCGACCGCGCCATGTTCGAGGCGCACGACGCGCTTCTGTGCATCGCCGATGGCGAGACCGTGGGGCGGACTGGGCGGCGCCGGCTGACGCCCGAGCATCACTTCAAGTCCGCGGCGGCGATGGCCGAGCTGTTCGCCGACGTGCCCGAGGCGATCGCGAACACCCTGGTCATTGCCCGGCGCTGCGCGGTGATGGCGCCCAAGCGCGCGCCGATCCTGCCTCGCTACCCCACGGCGGAAGGTGTGACCGAGGCGGAGGAGTTGCGCCGGCAGGCGCGCGAGGGGCTCGAGCATCGCCTGGCCGAGGCCGTGGTTGCGCCCGCCATGGACGAGCCGGCGCGTGCTGCCGCGGCCGAACCCTATCGCCAGCGCCTGGACTACGAGCTCGGCGTCATCGAGGCGATGAAGTTCCCGGGCTACTTCCTGATCGTCGCCGACTTCGTCCAGTGGGCGAAGCGCGAGGGCATTCCCGTCGGTCCCGGGCGCGGCTCGGGCGCCGGCTCGGTCGTCGCCTGGGCGATGACCATCACCGATCTCGATCCGCTCGCCCACGGGCTGCTGTTCGAGCGCTTCCTCAACCCCGAACGCGTCTCCATGCCGGACTTCGACATCGACTTCTGCCAGGAACGCCGGGATGAGGTCATCCGCTACGTGTGCGAGCGCTATGGCCGCGACCGGGTGGCGCAGATCATCACGTTCGGCACGCTGCAGGCGCGCGCCGCGTTGCGCGACGTCGGCCGCGTGCTCGAGATGCCGTCCGGCCAGGTCGACCGGCTGTGCAAGCTGGTGCCGTACAACCCGGCGCACCCAATGACGCTGGCCAAGGCCATCGAGGGCGAGCCGCAGCTTCAGGAGGCGCGCGACACCGACCCGCAGGTGGCACGCCTGCTCGACATCGCGCTCAAGCTGGAAGGCCTGCACCGGCACGCCTCGACCCACGCGGCGGGCGTAGTGATCGGCGATCGCGCGCTCGACGAACTGGTGCCGCTCTACCGCGATCCGCGCTCGTCCATGCCGGTCACCCAGTTCCACATGAAGGATGTGGAGAAGGCCGGGCTGGTCAAGTTCGACTTCCTGGGCCTGAAGACGCTCTCGGTCCTGGCACGCGCGACGCTGCTGCTGGAGCGGCGCGGCGTGCGGCTCGACCTGGCGCATCTGCCGCTGGATGACCGCGCGACCTACGACATGCTCGGGCGCGGCGAGACCATGGGGGTGTTCCAGCTCGAAGGTCCGGGCATGCGCGACGTGCTGCGCCGGCTGCGCCCCGACGCCTTCGCCGACATCGTGGCCCTCGTCGCCCTCTACCGGCCCGGGCCGATGGACAACATCCCGCGCTTCATCGCGTGCAAGCACGGCGCCGAGAAGCCGGACTATATCCTGCCGCAGCTCCAGCCCGTGCTAAGGGAGACCTACGGGGTGATCGTCTACCAGGAACAGGTGATGCAGATCGCCCAGATCCTGGCCGGCTACAACCTGGGCGCGGCCGACCTGCTGCGCCGCGCCATGGGCAAGAAGATCAAGGCGGAGATGGAGGCGCAGCGCGAGGTCTTCATCGACGGCGCCGTGGCGCGCGGCGTGGCCAAGGCGCAGGCCGTGCACGTCTTCGATCTGGTCGCCCGGTTCGCCGACTACGGCTTCAACAAGAGCCACGCGGCCGCCTACGCCATGGTCGCCTACCAGACCGCCTACCTGAAGGCCAACCACCCGGTCGAGTTCCTGGCGGCGTCCATGAGCTTCGAGCTGGGCAACACCGACCGGCTGAACCAGTTCCGGGAGGAATCGGCGCGCCTGGGCGTCCGCCTGCTGCCGCCGGACGTCAACCGCTCGGAGGCGAACTTCGTCGTCGAGCCCGAAGGACCCGATGGCCCCGGCGCCATCCGTTACGCCCTGGCCGCCATCCGGGGCGTCGGTCTGCAGGCCATGGAAGGCCTGGTCGCGTGGCGCGGGAGCAAGCCCTTCGCCGACCTGGAGGATTTCGCCGACCGCGTCGGTTCGCGCCAGATCAACAAGCGCCAGCTCGAAGGCTTGGCCAAGGCCGGCGCCTTCGACGGGCTGGAGCCCGATCGGGTCCGCGCGCTCGCCGCCGTCGAACCCATCGTCGCCCGCGCCGTCGCCGCCACGCGCGAGCGCGACGCGGGCCAGGTAGGACTGTTCGGCGACGTCGCGGCCGCCGCGCCGGCCCCCTTGCAGTTGCCCGACACGACCCCGTGGTCGCCCGTCGAGCGGCTGCGCCACGAGTACGAGGCGATCGGCTTCTACCTGTCGTCCCACCCCCTGGCGGCCTACGCTGCGGCGCTGGAGGCCATGGACGTGGTCGCGTCCGCCGCGGTCGAGGCGCGGGTCACGGCCGGGTCGGCGCCCGAGTTCCGCATGGCCGGCGTGCCGCTGGCCCGGCGCGAGCGGACCGGCAATCAGGGGCGGCGCTTCGCCTTCGTCCGGCTCAGCGATACCGGCGGCACCTACGAGGTGGTCATGTTCAGCGACGCCCTGGCGGCGGGCCGCGCCCTGCTGGACGCCGGCGAGCCGGTGCTGCTGACCGTCGAGGCCCGGCGCGACGGCGAGACGGTGAAGCTGGCGGTGCGTACCATCGAGGCGCTCGACGGTATGATCGCGCCGATGCCGGCCCTTATGCTGGGCCTCGATGACGGTCGGGCGCTCGAGGGCGTCAAGGCGGTCCTGGGCGGGGCACGTGGCGGCCGGGGCCGGGTGCACCTGCGGCTGCGCTATCGCGACGACCAGGAGGTCGTCGTTACGCTCTCGGGTGGCTTCGCCTTGACCCCGGGGTTGCTCAGCCGGCTGAACGAGGTCCGGGGTGTCCATCTGGCGACGGGCGCGATGGCCGCCTAGCGTGGCCTTGCGCTCGGCCCCCCGATCGGTCTAAAAGCACCGCGCAACATAACCACGCACGCGGACAACGCGACCTTCCGGCCCTGGCCGCTCGGTCGTTCCGGTGCCCGACCATTCGTCCGGGCCACACGTCCGCGGAGGAACAACCGGAGAACAGACACCATGGCGATGCCCGTGTTCACCATGCGCCAGCTCCTGGAGGCCGGCGTCCATTTCGGCCACCAGACGCGGCGTTGGAACCCCAAGATGGCGCCGTTCCTGTATGGCGTGCGCAACAACGTCCACATCATCGACCTGCAGCAGACCGCGCCGATGCTCGGCCGGGCGCTCGAGGCCATGCGCAGCGTCGTGTCCGGCGGTGGCCGCGTGCTGTTCGTCGGCACCAAGCGCCAGGCGGTGGACATCGTCGCTCAGGCGGCGGCCCGGTGCGGCCAGTATTTCGTCAACCATCGTTGGCTCGGCGGCATGCTGACCAATTGGAAGACCGTGTCCCACTCGATCAACCGCCTGCGCGAGCTTGACCGGCGCCTGCAGGAGGACACCTCGGGCCTGACCAAGAAGGAAGTGCTACAGCTCACGCGTGAGCGCGACAAGCTCGACCGCGGGCTCGGCGGCATCAAGGAAATGGGCGGCCTGCCCGATCTGCTGTTCGTCATCGACACGAACAAGGAATCGATCGCCATCGCCGAGGCCCGCAAGCTGGGCATTCCGGTGGTCGCGGTGGTCGACAGCAACTCGGACCCTGACGGCATCGCCATGCCCGTGCCCGGCAACGACGACGCCATCCGGGCGATCAGCCTCTACTGCGAGCTGGCGGCCGACGCCATCCTCGACGGCATCTCGCAGGAGATGGTCGCGCGCGGCGAGGACATCGGCGAGAGCGTGGAAACGCCGATCGAGGTTCTGCCGGCCGACGGCGGCGAGGCGGCCCAGCCCGCGTCCTGACGCGGCACCACTGACGGCACGTTGAGGCGAAGGAGCGACGGACATGGCCGAGATCACGGCGGCTCTGGTCAAGGAGCTGCGCGACAAGACCGGCGCGGGCATGATGGATTGCAAGAAGGCGCTGTCGGAGACCGCCGGCGACCTGGAAGGCGCGGTCGATTGGCTGCGCAAGAAGGGGCTGGCGTCGGCCGCCAAGAAGGCGAGCCGGGTCGCCGCCGAGGGTGTCGTCGCCGTAGTCGTCGAGGGCGCGCGCGGCGCCCTGGTCGAAGTCAACTGCGAGACCGACTTCGTCGCCCGTAACGAGCAGTTCCAGGCCTTCGCTGGCGCGGTGGCGCGCCTCGCTCTGGGTATCGGTGGCGATCTCGCGGCACTCAAGGCCGCGCGCATGGCCAATGGCAAGACCGTGGACGAGGCGACGACCGAACTGGTCGCCTCGATCGGCGAGAACATCGCGGTGCGCCGAACGGCGGCGCTGAGTGTGGCCAAGGGTGTCGTCGCCAGCTACGTGCACATGCCGGTCGTGCCGGGACTGGGCCGCATCGGCGTCTTGGTCGCTCTGGAATCGGCCGCCGCGGCCGAACCGTTGCAGGCGCTGGGGAAGCAGCTCGCCATGCACGTGGCGGCCGCCAAGCCCGAGAGCGTGGCGGTGGCCGACCTCGATCCCGCCTCGGTCGAGCGCGAGCGCCGTCTGCTGACCGACCAGGCGAAGGAATCGGGCAAGCCCGAGGCCGTCATCGCCAAGATGGTCGAAGGGCGGCTTCGTAAGTTCTACCAGGACGTGGTCCTGACCGAGCAGGTGTTCGTGGTCGATGGCGAGAGTCGTGTCGGCCAGGTCATCGAGAAGGCCGGCAAGGACCATGGCCAGCCGGTCAAGGTGGCCGCTTTCGCGCGCTTCGCGGTGGGCGAGGGCATCGAGAAGGGCGAGAGCGACTTCGCCGCCGAGGTCGCTCAGCTCAGCCACTGAGCGCCGCCCAAAGGGTGTCAGTGCGCGGGGTTTCGTATATGCTCCGCGCCTGCTTGGTGCGCGCGGGCGCGCGCCGCGCGGCGGCGCAGTCACCGCTTGCCACGGGAGCGTCATGACCGAACCGGTCCGGTATTGTCGCGTCCTCCTGAAGGTCTCGGGCGAGGCCCTCATGGGCGACGAGGCCTACGGGCTCGACGCCACGACCGTGGGGCGCATCGCCGGTGAAATCGCCGTGGCGCACGGGCTCGGTGTCCAGATCTGCCTCGTGGTCGGTGGCGGCAACATCTACCGGGGCGTGGCGGGTGCCGCGGCGGGCATGGAGCGGGCCGGGGCCGATTACATGGGCATGTTGGCCACCGTGATCAACGCGCTGGCCCTGCAGAACGCGCTGGAGAAGATCGACCGGCCGACGCGCGTCCTCTCGGCGATCCCGATGCAGTCGGTGTGCGAGCCCTACATCCGCCGTCGGGCCATGCGCCACATGGAGAAGGGCCGCATCGTCATCTTCGCCGCCGGCACCGGCAACCCGTTCTTCACCACCGACACGGCAGCCGCGCTGCGCGCCGTCGAGATGGGCTGCGACCTGCTGATCAAGGGCACGCACACGGTGGACGGGGTCTATTCGGCCGACCCGCGCCGGGTCAAGGACGCGGTGCGCTACGACCGGCTCGCCTACAAGGACGTGCTGGACCGCGACCTGAACGTGATGGACGCGCCGGCGATCCAGCTCGCCCGCGAGAACGGCCTGCCGATCATGGTGTTTTCGCTGCGCCGCCAGGGCGAACTCGGCCGTGTGCTGCGCGGCGAGGGGACGTTCACCCTCATCGGCCAGGAGGTCGCGCATGGCTGAACCGGATATCGACGACATCCAGAAGCGCATGGACGGGGCGCTTGAGGCGCTGCGCAAGGAGTTCGCCGGGCTGCGCACCGGGCGGGCGTCGGTCTCGCTGCTCGAACCCGTCATGGTTCCGGCCTACGGTGCCGAGATGCCGCTCAACCAGGTGGGGACGATCAACGTGCCCGAGCCGCGCCTGATCTCGGTCCAGGTTTGGGACAAGGCCAACGTCAAGGCGGTCGAGAACGCCATCCGCAACGCCGGGCTCGGCCTGAACCCGGCGTCCGATGGCCAGCTCGTGCGCGTGCCCATCCCGCACCTCGATGCCGAACGCCGCGCCGAACTGACCAAGGTCGCCTCCAAGTACGGCGAGCAGGCGCGCGTCGCCGTGCGCAACGTGCGGCGCGACGGCATGGAAATGCTCAAGCGCATGCTCAAGGACGGCGAATTGTCCGAGGACGACCAGACGCTGTGGTCCGACGAGATCCAGACCCTGACGGATACCCACGTCAAGGCGATCGACGATCTCGTGGCCCGTAAGCAGGCGGAGATCGCCCACGTCTGATCTCATGACAGCCGCTCAGACCCAACGTGTCGAGGCGCGTGTGCCGCGCCACGTGGCGATCATCATGGACGGCAACGGCCGCTGGGCGCGGGCGCGCGGTCTGCCCCGCATCGCTGGCCACCGTCAGGGTGCCGAGGCGGTGCGGCGCACGGTGGTCAGCGGCCTGGAGCTCGGCATCGAGTACCTGACGATCTTCGCGTTCTCGTCGGAGAACTGGAAGCGCCCGGAACGCGAGATCGACGACCTGATGGGCCTCCTTCGCCTTTACTTGCGCGCCGAGATCGGGGAGCTGTCGCGCCAGGGCGTGCGCGTGCGCTTCATCGGTGATCGCAACCGCCTGTCGCGCGACATCCGATCGCTGATCGACGAGGCCGAACGGACCACCGACGCCAACCAGGCCATCACGCTCACCATCGCGCTCAACTACGGCTCGCGCCAGGAGATCGTGCGCGCGGTGCGACGGCTGGCGCGCGACGTTGCAACCGGCGCGCTGGTGCCAGAGGACGTGGACGAGGCGATGTTCGGCCGCTACCTCGATACCTCCGAGATGCCCGACCCCGATCTCTTGATCCGGACCAGCGGCGAACAGCGGCTCAGCAACTTCCTGCTGTGGCAGTCGGCCTACACGGAACTGGTGTACCTGCCGACGCTTTGGCCCGACTTCGAGAAGGCGGACCTGGAGAACGCGGTCGTCGCGTTCCAGCGCCGCGAGCGACGTTATGGCGCATCCAGCGGCTGAACGTCGTCCCGATCTCCTGGTCGCGCGGCTGATCTCGGCGGCGGTCCTGATCCCCCTTGCCTTGGTGGCCGCCGTGGCCGGCGGGTGGGCGTTCGCGCTAGTCGTGCTCGGGGTGGCGCTCGGTCTGGCATGGGAATGCGGCTCGCTCACGGGTGTTTCCGCCTGGCCCGGGCTGGCCGGGCTCGGTGGCGCGTGGGCCGCGACCGTCGCGTTCGGTCCGGCGGTCGGCCTGGTCGTGGTGCTGGGAGCGGCGGCGGTCGGCTTCGTCGTCGCGCGGGGCTGGGGTGCCTTTGGCGTGGTCTACGTGGGGCTCGCCATGGTGGCCATGCTGGCCCTGCGGGCCCGGCCCGACGACGGCTGGCTCGTCGTGCTCGCGCTGTTCGCCGTGGTGTGGGCAACCGACACCGGCGCCTTCGTCCTGGGCCACGCCATGGGCGGGCCTCGGCTCGCGCCGACCTGGAGCCCGGGCAAGACCTGGGCCGGCGCGGCCGGCGGCCTGCTGGCCGCCGCGGCCGTCGCGCTGGCCGGCGCGGGTCTCGGTCTCGCCGCGGCGGGCATGGTGGCGGTGGTCGGGCTCGCCGTGGTGCTGAGCCTGGCCGCGCAGGCCGGCGATCTCCTGGAATCGGTCATCAAGCGGCGTTTCAACCGCAAGGACAGTGGCCACCTCATCCCCGGTCACGGCGGCCTGTTCGACCGGCTCGACAGCCTTCTGGCGACGGCGCCGCTGCTCGCGGTGGTCATGGCGTCGGGCGGCGACGAAGCCTGGCTCCTGAGGCCCCCGGCATGACCCAGCGGGCGGTGACGATCCTCGGCTCGACCGGCTCGGTCGGCCGCAGCACGCTCGACCTGATCGAGCGCGCGCCGGACCGCTACCGGGTCGAGGCGCTCACGGCCAACAGTCGGGTGGACGCGTTGATCAGACAGGCGCGTCGGTTCAAGCCGCGCTTCGCCGCCATCGGCGATGCGCGCCACCGCCGCGCGCTCGAGGATGGCCTGTCAGGCACCGGCATCGCCGTCGGCGCCGGGCCGTCGGCCGTGCGCGAAGCGGCCCAGCGCTCGGCCGATTGGGTCATGGCCGCGATCGTCGGCGCGGCGGGCTTGGCGCCGACGCTGGAGGCCGTGCGGCGCGGCGCGGTCGTCGCGCTTGCCAACAAGGAGTGCCTGGTGTGCGCCGGCGCGCTGTTCATGGCCCAGGTGGCGGCGGCCAAGGCGACGTTGCTGCCGGTCGATTCCGAGCACAACGCCATCTTCCAGGTGTTCGACGCGGAGCGGCGCGATGGCATCGAGCGCATCATCCTGACCGCGTCGGGCGGGCCGTTCCGCACGGCCGAGCGCGCCGCCATGGCCGATGTTACGCCGGCCCAGGCCATGGCCCATCCCAACTGGTCCATGGGCGCCAAGATCTCGGTCGATTCGGCGACCATGATGAACAAGGGCCTCGAAGTCATCGAGGCGCACCACCTGTTCGTCCTCGACGAGGGCCGCATCGACGTCGTGGTGCATCCGCAGTCGGTGGTGCACAGCCTGGTGGCGTACCGCGACGGATCGGTCCTGGCGCAGCTCGGCACGCCGGACATGCGCACGCCGATCGCCTATTGCCTGGGCTGGCCCGAGCGGATCGCGACACCGTCCGAGCGGCTGAACCTGGCCAAGGTGGCGAGCCTGACGTTCGAGGCGCCCGACCACGAGCGGTTCCCGGCCCTGGCCCTGGCGCGTGAAGCCTTGCGCCGGGGGCGCGGTGCCCCCACCTTGCTCAACGCGGCCAACGAGGTCGCGGTCGCGGCGTTCCTGGAGGGGCGCATCGGGTTCATGGGCATCGTCGATGTCGTGGCCGACGTACTGGCCACGGTTCCCGATCCACAACCCGCGACGCTTGAGGACGTCGACACCCTGGACGCGGCCGCACGGCGCGCGGCTGCCTCGCTCGTCGACCAGCGATCCCGCAACTCTTCGGTGGCGTAGGCCCATGGATATCCTGAACTTCGTCTGGACCAACGGCGTCTCGTTCATCGTCATCATCTCGGTGATCGTGTTCGTCCACGAGCTCGGCCACTACCTGATCGCGCGGCTCAATGGCGTGCTCGTCGAGGTGTTTTCGATCGGCTTCGGCCCTGGTCTGACCGGCTGGACCGACAGCCGCGGCACGCGCTGGAAACTCAGCCTCCTGCCGCTGGGCGGCTACGTGAAGATGCTGGGCGAACACAGCGGCCCGGAGGGCGCGTCGCCGCCCAGCGATTCCTACGCGGCGAAGCGGGTCGGCCAGCGCGCCGCCGTGGCCGTCGCGGGTCCCGTCGCCAACTTCATCTTCGCGATCCTGGTTCTGGCCATCCTGTTCGTCACGTTCGGCCAGCGGGTCACGCCGCCCGAGGTGACCACGGTCAACCCGGGCAGCGCCGCCGAAGCGGCCGGCATCCTGGGCGGCGACATCATTGTTGCGATGGACGGCGAGACGATCACGCGGTTCGAGGACATTCAGCACATCGTGCGCTTCAACCCGGATCGACCGCTCGATGTGGTGGTGTCGCGCGGCGGCGCCGAGGTGGCGCTCCAGGTCACGCCGCGTCTGGTCGAACGCGAGGACCGCTTCGGCAACGTCCACCGCATCGGCGAGCTGGGCATCGTCCGCTCCGGGTCCGTGGTCCTCCTGCAGCTCGATCCGCTCAGCGCCGTCGGGGCCGCGTTCAGCGAGACCTGGTCGATCACCTGGACCACACTGGATGCGGTGGGCCAGATGATCGTCGGTACCCGTGGCACCGAGGATCTGGGCGGGCCCTTGCGCATCGCCCAGTTGTCGGGCCAGGTCGCCGAGGACGGCTTCGTGACCATGGTCTGGTTCATGGCGATGCTGTCGATCAACCTGGGCCTGATCAACCTGTTCCCCATTCCCATGTTGGATGGCGGCCACCTGGCCTTCTACGCGGTCGAGGCGCTGCGCGGCCGGCCCCTGGGGGCCAAGGCACAGGAAGTCGGCCTGCGAATCGGCTTGGCGCTGGTGGTCGGCCTGATGATCCTGGCGACGTGGAACGACATCGTTCAGATGTTCGTCAAGGGCTGATCCAGGTCCGCTGGGCGGCGCTTCTTCTCGTGGGCGCAATCGTGTAGTAACTGTGACCGGGAGGACGGCGGCGTTCGGACGTCCGCCCGCGCACCGGGCCGGGTGTGCGTCCCGGACGCGGAACCGTACGCGGAGCGAGGGGTCTTGACGTCGGTGCATCTGGACGCGGTGCCGAAGTTGGTACGTTGGGTGATGGCGGCCGCGGTCGTGCTGGCGGCCGTGTCCGGCGTCGTCGGCGCGGCCCTGGCCCAGTCGGGCATCGTCAACGCTGTCCGGGTCGAAGGCAACCAGCGAGTCGAGCCGGAGACCGTCAGGGCCTACATGGCCATCGGGCCGGGCGAGGCGTTCGACGCCCAGGCCATCGACCGTTCGCTCAAGGCTCTGTTTGCCACCGAAATCTTCGCCGACGTGACGATCCGCCGCGAAGGCGACGACCTGGTCGTCCGGGTGGTCGAGAACCCCATCATCAATCGCCTGGCGTTCGAAGGGAACAAGCGCATCGAGGACCCGGAATTGGAGGCGGAGGTGCAGCTCCGCCCCCGCGTGGCCTACACGCGCGCCAAGGTCCAGGCCGATGTGGCCCGGATTCTGGAGATCTACCGTCGCAGCGGCCGTTTCGCCGCGACCGTCGAACCCAAGGTGATCCGCCAGGAGCAAAACCGTGTCGACCTGATCTTCGAGATCGACGAAGGCGAGCGGACCAAGGTGCGGCGCATCAGCTTCGTCGGCAACGAGGCCTTTTCCGACAGCAAGCTGCGCGGGGTCGTGTCCACCAAGGAATCCGCTTGGTACCGCTTCCTGTCCGACGACGATGCCTACGATCCCGATCGCTTGACCTTCGACCGCGAGCTTCTGCGCCGCTACTACATGTCGGAAGGCTACGCGGACGTGGCGATCGTGTCGGCGACGGCGGACCTGACCCAGGATCGCAAGGACTTCTTCATCACCTTCACCCTGCAGGAGGGCGAGCGCTACGACTTCGGCACGGTGCGCGTGCGCAGTGCGTTGCCCGACCTAGCTTCGACCAATCTGCACCCCTACGTCACCACCTTCACCGGCGACCGCTACAACGCCGACGAGGTCGAGGCGACGATCCAGGCCCTGGTCGACGTGGTGGGCGGCCTCGGCTACGCGTTTGTCGAGATCACGCCCGTCGTCAACCGCGACGTCGAGGCGCACACCATCGACGTGACCTACGACATTACCCAGGGCCCGCGCGTCTATGTCGAGCGCATCAACATCGACGGCAACGTACGCACACTCGATCGGGTCATCCGGCGCGAGTTCAAGCTGGCGGAGGGCGACGCCTTCTCCACCGCCAAGCTGCGCCGGTTCGAGCAGCGCATCCGCAACCTCGATTTCTTCGAGACCGTCGACATCACCACCGAGGAAGGCTCGGCGCCGGATCAAGCGGTTATCAACGTCGAGGTGGCCGAAAAGTCCACGGGTGAGCTAAGTTTCGGTTTCGGGTTCTCGACCGGCGACGGCTTGGTCGGCGACATCCAGCTTCGCGAGCGCAACCTGCTGGGCAAGGGGCAGGACCTGTCCATCGATACAACGCTGTCGGGTCGCCGCCAGCAGTTCGACATCAGCTTCACCGAGCCGGCTTTCCTGGAGCGGGACGATCTGTCCGCCGGGTTCGACCTGTTCCACAAGACGACAGACCTGCAGGCCGAAAGCTCGCACGACCAGACGGATTCGGGCGGTGGGCTGCGCCTTGGCTATCCGCTGACCGAGCGCTTGTCCCATTCGGTCCGCTATGTGGCGCGGCGGGTCAAGATCTCGGACGTAAAGTCCAACGCATCGCGCTTCATCCGCCAACAGAAAGGCGTGGCGGTGACGTCGCTGATCGGTCACGATCTGATCTACGACAAGGTGGACAGCCGCATCAACCCGACCGAGGGGTACCTGGTGCGCTTCAGCCAGGACATCGCGGGCATCGGCGGCAGCGTGAAGTTCCTGCGCAATCAGCTCTCGACGTCCGGCTACTACGAGTTCGACGACGACTGGGTCGGCAGTGTCCAGCTGCGCGCCGGCCACATCACCGGGTTGTTCGGCGACGACGTGCGCATCAACGACCGCTTTTTCCTGGGCGGTACGTCCCTGCGAGGCTTCAAGACGTCCGGCGTCAGTCCGCGCGATGGTCAGACCAGCGATGCGCTGGGCGGTAAGGCAATGTGGACGGCGACGGCCGAGTTGACGTATCCGCTCGGGCTGCCCGACGAGATCGGGCTTCTGGGCCGCGTCTTCACCGATGTCGGCGCGGACTGGGACAGCGACGACAGCGGCTCCAACATCCAGGACAGCAGCGCGCCGCGCGTGGTTATCGGTGTCGGCGCGACCTATCCATCTGCCATGGGGCCGATCAAGATCGACTTCTCCGAAGCCATCGTCAAAGAAGACTTCGACGAGACCGAGCTCTTCCGTTTCAGCTTTGGCACCCGGTTCTAGATCATGATGATCAGCCCAATCCGACACAGCGTGTTGGCGGCCGTCGCCGTGTTTGGCCTCGTGTTCGCGGCGCCTCTCGCCGCGCCGGCCCAGGAGATGGCGCCCAGCGTCGTCGCCGTGGTCGACTACGAGTCGATCCTGCGCGATTGCTCGGCGGGGCAGAGTCTTCGCCAGCAGATCTCGGCGAAGCGCGAGGCATTCCAGACCGAGGTGGAGAAAGCCGAGCAAGAGTTGCGCGCGGCCGAGCAGGACCTGAAGGACCAGCAGTCGTTGCTGTCCGTCGAGGCCTTCGCGCAGAAGCGGCAGGAGTTCCAGGCGCGCGTCGCCGAGGTCCAGAAATTCGTCCAGGCACGCAAGCAGACGCTCGACCAGGCGTTGACCAAGGGCGAGGAGGCCATCCGCCAGGCGACCGTCGGCATTCTTGGCGCAATGGCGAAGGAGCGGGGTTTCAACATCGTGCTGTCCTTGCGCCAGGTGCTGCTGGTCGAGTCCAGCTACAACGTGACCGAGGCGGTCCTGGCCGAGCTCAACCGCCGCCACCCTGCGATCGCCGTCGATTTCGGCGTCGAGCCTTGAATGGCCGATCCGCGCTTCTTTCCCACCCCTGCGACCCGTACGGTCGCTGAGATCGCGGCTCTCGCGGGGGCGACGTTGGTCCCCGGCGCGCCCGCCGACCGGCGGATCGACGGTGTCGCCGCGCTCGAAGGTGCCGGGCCCCAGCACTTGTCCTTCCTGGACAACCGGCGTTACCTGGCCGCGTTCAAGGCTTCTTCGGCGGGAGCATGCCTCGTTCGCCCGGCCTATGCCGATTCGGCACCAGCGTGCATGGCCGTGCTGGTCACCGGCGAGCCCTACCTGGCCTGGGCCCTGGTGCTGCGCGCGCTCTATCCGCGGCCACGGCCCGAGCCGCGGACCGACCCGACGGCCTCGCTCGATGCAAGCGCCGCGATCGATCCCACGTGCCGGATCGAGGCAGGGGCGGTGATCGGCGCGGGCGCGCGCCTGGGCGCGGCGTGCCGCATCGGCCCCGCCGCCGTAATCGGCCCAGGCGTCGAGCTGGGCGAGGAGACCGAGGTACGCGCCGGCGCGTCGCTCGCCTACGCTATCGTGGGTCGCCGCTGCGTCATCTACGAGGGCGCCCGGATCGGCAGCGAAGGCTTCGGCTTCGCCACCAAGGACGGCCGCCACGTGCGCATTCCTCATGTCGGGAGGGTGGTGATCGGCGATGACGTGGAAATCGGCGCCAACACGACGGTCGATCGCGGCACGGTCGAGGACACCGTCATCGGCGCCGGCACGATGATTGATAATCTGGTGCAGATCGCGCATAACGTAACGATTGGAAGGGGTTGCGTGATCGCGGGGCAGGTCGGGCTGGCGGGGAGCGCGACGCTGGGCGACTACGTCGTCATCGGCGGCCAGGCCGGGCTTGGGGGGCACCTGACGGTCGGCAGCGGTTCGGTTCTGGCGGCGCGCAGCGCGGTCAAGGGCGACTTGGCGCCGGGTGGCGTGTACGCTGGCGTGCCCGCGATCCCGATCGGAGAATGGCGCCGCCAAATTGCAAGCGTGGCGCGATTGGGGAAGTCATCGGGCAAGGCAACATGAACGATCTGGTCCAGTCGCCGCCGGGCGAAGTCGCCGATTGTGAGCGGATCATGGAAATGATCCCGCACCGCTTCCCGTTCCTCATGGTCGATCGCGTCGTCGGCCTGGTGAAGGACACCAGCGCGATCGGCATCAAGAACGTCTCGATCAACGAGCCGTTCTTCGCAGGCCATTTCCCCAGCCACCCGGTGATGCCCGGTGTGCTGATCATCGAGTCTATGGCCCAGAGCGCGGCCGTGCTCGTCGTCTTCTCACTCGGCGACGACGCCGAAGGCAAGCTCGTCTACTTCATGTCCGTGGAATCCGCGCGGTTCCGCAAGCCGGTCCACCCGGGCGACACGCTGCACGTCCACGTCACCAAGCGCCAGCAGCGCGGGCCGGTGTGGAAGTTCTCGGCCGAGGCGCGGGTGGACGGCAATCCGGTCGCCGAGGCGACGTTCGCGGCCATGATCATGGATCCCTGATGGCCGACATCCACGCCACGGCCGTCGTCGATCCGTGCGCCCGCGTGGCGCCGGACGTCGTCATCGGGCCCTACTGCATCGTCGGGCCCGAGGTGGAATTGGACGTCGGCGTGCGCCTGGCCAGCCATGTGGTGATCGGTGGGCGGACGCGCATCGGGGAGGGTACCCAGATCTTTCCCTTCGCGTGCGTCGGCCTGCGGCCCCAGGATCTCAAGTACCACGGCGAAGCGTCCGAGCTGGTGATCGGGCGGGAGAACACGATCCGCGAATACGTCACCATAAACCCCGGCACGGCGGGCGGGGGCATGATCACCCGTATCGGCGACCGCTGCCTGTTCATGGTCGGCGTCCATGTCGCCCACGATTGCATCATCGGCGACAACGTGGTGATGGCGAACAACGCGACGCTCGCGGGCCACGTGCGCGTCGGCGATTTCGTGGTTCTCGGCGGTCTTTCCGCCGTGCATCAGTTCGTGCGCATCGGCAAGCACGCCATGGTCGGGGGCATGTCGGGGGTCGAGCACGACGTCATTCCCTACGGCTCGGTCGCGGGCGACCGCGCCCACCTGTCGGGGCTCAACATCGTCGGGTTGAAGCGTCGCGGCTTCAAACGCGACGAGATCCACACGCTGCGCAACGCCTATCGCCTGCTGTTCGCACGCGAGGGCACGATGACCGAGCGGCTGGAGGACGTGACCAACCTGTTCCGGGGCCCCGGCCCGGTCAGCGACATCATCGAGTTTATCCAGGCCGAAACCTCGCGCGCCATCTGCCAGCCGCGGGACGGTTTTGACGGGTAGGCTCGGCGTCATCGCCGGAGCCGGTCTCTTGCCGGCGCACATCGTCGAGGCCGCGCGCGGGCGCGGCCTCGACGTGTTCGTCCTGGCGCTCGAAGGAATCGCGGAAGCCGCCGTGCTGGAGGGCGTGCCGCACGGCTGGGTGCGGCTGGGCGCCGTCGGCCGGGCGCTCGATCTGCTGCGCCAGGCGGACGTTACCGAGGTGGTGCTCGCCGGGCCCGTGCCACGGCCGTCGCTCGGCGCGCTGGGGCTCGACGCCCGCGGGCTGCGCATGCTGGCCTCCCTCGGCCTCGGCGCGCGGGGCGATGACCGCATCCTGTCGCGCATCGTGACCGAACTTGAAAGCGAGGGCTTTGCGGTGCGCGCCATCGACGAGGTGCTGGGTGGCACCCGCGTCGGCGCCGGCCCACTCGGTCGCCACGCGCCGGACGACGGCGCCGCCACCGACATCGCGCTCGGCATGAGGGTGGCGCGCGCCCTCGGTGCGCTCGACATAGGCCAGGCCGTCGTGGTCCAGCAGGGGCTCGTGCTTGGTGTCGAGGCGGTCGAAGGGACCGATGCGCTGCTCGCGCGCGCGGCCACCCTGCGCAAGGCTGGGCCCGGTGGCGTCCTAGTCAAGCTGCCCAAGCCGGGCCAGGAGACGCGCGTGGACCTGCCGACCATCGGACCCGTGACGATCGAGGGCGCGCGTGCCGCCGGGTTGCGCGGCATCGCGGTGCAGGCGGGGGGCACGCTGCTCATCGAAGCCGGGCGTGTGCGTGCCCTGGCGGACGACGCCGGCCTGTTCGTGATCGGCGTCGAGCCCGATCCGGCCTGAGCCCGTGGCGCGCGCCGGCGGCCCGTTCCTGGTCATCGTCGCCGGCGAGCCGTCGGGCGATGTGATCGGCGCCCGGCTCATGGCCGCGCTCAAGGACCTGACCGGTGGTGCGGCGCGCTTCACCGGAGTCGGCGGCGAGCGCATGATGGCCGAGGGTCTGATCCCCTTGTTCCCCATGGCTGATCTCAGCGTCATGGGGATCAGCGCCGTGCTCGAACGCCTGCCGCTGCTGCTGCGCCGGCTGCACCAGGCGGTGGACGCCACGGTGCGGCTGCGGCCCGACGCCTTGGTCACCATCGACTCGCCCGGCTTCAGCTTCAGGCTCGCCCGCCGTGTCGGCGGCGCGGGCCTTGCGCGCATCCACTACGTGGCGCCCACCGTCTGGGCGTGGCGGCCGGGACGGGCGGCGCGCATCGCCCGGTTCCTCGATCACCTGCTGCTGCTGTTCCCGTTCGAGAAGCCCTACTTCGACACCGTGGGCCTCGGCGCGACCTACGTGGGCCACCCGGTGATCGAAGAGCCGATCGCCGGTGCCGACGGCGTGACCCTGCGGCGGCGCCTGGGCATCCCGGACGCGGCCATGGTGCTCGCGGTGCTGCCGGGCAGCCGAGCCGACGAGGTGCGCCGGCACATGCCGGTGTTCGCCGCGACGGCCGCCCGGCTGGCAGCCTTGTGGCCCGACCTTCAGGTCGTGCTGCCGACCGTCGGGGCCGTGGCCGGCGCGGTTCGACACCATGCGGCGGCGTGGCCGGTGCCGGTCCATGTGGTGGAAGGCGCGGCCGACCGCCACGCCGCCTTCGCCGCCAGCCGCGCCGCGCTCGCCGCCTCGGGCAGCGTCACTCTGGAACTCGCCGCGGCCGGCCTGCCGGGGGTCGTCGCCTACCGCACGAGCTTCGTGACGGCGACGATCGCGCGGCGTCTGGTGCGCATTCCCTGGGCCGGCCTGGTCAACATCCTGGCGGAGGCGGAGGCGATGCCCGAGTTCCTGCAGGAACGCTGCACACCGGCCAATCTGTCGGACGCCGTGGCGCCGTTGCTGCGGGGTGGACCGGAGCACGGCGCGCAAACGACCGCCATGGCCGCCGTCATGGCCCGCCTGCGCGCGGTCCCCGAGACGCCCAGCCGGGCCGCGGCGCGCGCTGTGCTCGATGTGCTCGCCCGGCGAGGCGTGGTGTCGCCGCTAACGCCGCCACCGCAGTAGCGCCGCCAGCACGCCGGCTACGCCGAACACAAGTCGGGGCGCCAGCAGGCGCGGCACCCGCTTGATGGCGGCCGGTCGGTTGTCGTTGGCCGGATGCAGTTCGCCCAGGGCGCGTCGGCTGGTCCGCACGAACAGGGGCCGCTCGGTGTCGCCGCCCGTGGGTTGCCGAAGCGCGCGCTGGGCCATGGGCGTCAGGCGCGCCGCTTGACCGGAACGTAGGCGCGCTGGGTGTGGCCCGTGTAGATCTGCCGCGGCCGCCCGATCTTGCGCCCCGGATCGTCCATCATCTCGTTCCACTGCGCCATCCAGCCCACCGTGCGCGCGACCGCGAACACGGCGGTGAACAGGCGCGAGGGAATGCCCATCGCCTGCAGGATGATGCCCGAGTAGAAGTCGACATTCGGGTACAACTTGCGCTGGACGAAGTAGTCGTCCTCCAGCGCGATCCGCTCCAGCTCCATCGCGATGGGCAGCAGTGGGTTGTCGCCCATGCCCATCTCGTTCAGGACGTCGTGCGCCGACTTGCGCATGATCGTCGCGCGCGGGTCGAAGTTCTTGTAGACGCGATGGCCGAAGCCCATCAGGCGGAACGTATCGTTGGGATCCTTCGCCCGGGTGATGAACTCGCCGATACGGTCCTTGCTGCCGATGCGTTTCAGCATGCGGATGACCGCCTCGTTGGCACCGCCGTGGGCGGGCCCCCACAGGGTCGCGATGCCGGCCGCGATGCAGGCAAACGGGTTGGCGCCGGACGAACCGGCCAGCCGCACCGTCGAGGTCGAGGCGTTCTGCTCGTGGTCCGCGTGCAGGATCAGGATCTGATCCATGGCGCGCGCCACGACGGGGCTGACCTGGTACTCCTCGCACGGCGTCGCGAACATCATCTGCATGAAGTTCTCGGCGAAGCCGAAGCGGTTCTGCGGGTACACGAACGGCTGGCCCATCGAGTACTTGTAGGCCCAGGCCGCGATCGTCGGCATCTTGGCGATCATCCGGTAGGTCGCGACCATGCGCGCGTGCGGTTCGTTGTAGTCCGTCTCGTCGTGGTAGAAGGCGCTCAGCGCACCGACCACGCCGACCATCACCGCCATCGGATGCGCGTCGCGCCGGAAGCCGCGGAAGAAGTACTGCACCTGGTCGTGCAGCATGGTGTGGTGGGTGATGTCGTGGACGAACTTTTTCTTTTGCTCGGCGTTGGGCAGTTCGCCGTTGATCAGCAGATAGCAAACCTCGAGGAAGTCGCCGTTCTTGGCCAGCTCGGCGATGGAGTAGCCGCGGTGCAGCAGCACGCCCTTCTCGCCGTCGATATACGTGATCCTGGATTCGCAGCTCGCGGTGGCCATGAACGCCGGGTCGTAGGTGAAGACGTTGGCCTTGCCGTAAAGCTGGCGGACGTCAATGACATCCGGGCCCATGGTGCCCGACTGCATAGGCAACTCGATCTCCTTGACGCTGTCGCCGTGGCCGATCCGCAGCGTCGCGGTCAACTTGCCGCTGCTGGTGGTGCTTTTCTTGGTCGGCATGATCGGTCCCTCCGCGACAATGTCCTGCGAAATCCGCACGACATAGATAGACCCGAACGGATCCACGGGCAACGCTGGGCGGGTTACCGCGCCGTGACGTCCAGCCGCGCCAGCGCGAGGTCCCGCCCCAGAACCACCATGACCTCGAAGATGCCAGGGGACACCGTTCGTCCCGTGAGGGCCGCGCGCAACGGCTGCGCGATCGCGCCGAGTTTCACGCCCTCGGCCTCGGATGCTTGGCGGGCCGTGTCCTCCAGGCTCGCCGCGTCCCACACGCCCAGCGCCGCTAGTCTTTGCCGCAACCGGCCGAGACGCGCGCGCGCCTCTTCGTCGAGCAGGGCACGCGCCTTGGCGTCGGGCGCGATCGCCGCGCCCGCGATGTAGACCTCGGCTGCTTCCGCCAAGTCGATGACCGTGCGCGCGCGCTGCTTCAGCCCGGCCATACCGGCACGCAACCGCGCCTGCGTGTCGGGGGCGAGCGCCACGCCACGGCGCGCCGCGATCAGGTCCGCCAGGCGTCCGTCGTCGGCCCCGCGCAGGTAATGCGCGTTCAGCGCCAGCAGCTTGTCTATGTCGAAGCGCGCGGGCGAGCGGCCGACCGCGTCCAGGTCGAACCAGAGGATCGCCTGCTCGGTCGGGATGATCTCCTCGTCGCCATGGCTCCAGCCGAGCCGCAGCAGGTAGTTGCGCATGGCTTCGGGCAGCAGCCCCATGTCACGGTAGGCCTCGACACCCAGCGCGCCATGCCGCTTCGAGAACTTGGCGCCGTCCGCGCCGTGGATCAGCGGCACGTGGGCGAAGCCGGGCTCGGGCCAGCCCATGGCGTGGAAGATCTGCACCTGGCGAAACGTGTTGGTCAGGTGGTCGGCGCCGCGGATCACCTGGGTCACGCCCATGTCGTGGTCATCGACCACGACGGCCAGCATATAGGTGGGCGTGCCGTCGGCGCGCAGCAGCACCATGTCGTCGAGTTGGTCGTTGCCGACGGTGATGGCGCCCTGGACCTTGTCCTCGACGGTCGTCGCTCCATCCCGCGGCGCCCTGAGGCGGATCACGGGCTCGATCCCGGCGGGGGCCTCGGCCGGGTCGCGGTCGCGCCAGCGCCCATCGTAGCGCACCGGCTGGCCGGCCCCCTTCTGGGCCTCGCGCATGGCGGCCAGCTCGTCGGGCGTCGCCCAGCAGCGGTAGGCCTTGCCGGCTGCGAGAAGCTCGCGCGCCACGGCGGCATGCCGCTCGGCCCGCGTCGACTGGTAGGCCTCGGGACCATCCCAGTCGAGGCCGAGCCAGGTCAGGCTGTCGAGGATCGCCTTGACCGCCTCGGGCGTCGAACGCGTCCGGTCGGTGTCCTCGATGCGCAGCAGGAAGTGGCCGCCGTGGTGGCGTGCATAGAGCCAGTTGAACAGCGCCGTGCGCGCGCCGCCGATGTGCAGGAAACCGGTCGGCGAGGGCGCGAAGCGGACGACGACGTTCATGCCGAAGCCCGCGGCCGGAGATAGACGAACCAGTAGACCAGCCCGACCAGGTCGGCGCCGCCGATGACGTTGCCGATGGTGACCGGAATGAGGTTGGCGAAGGCTCCCTGCACCGTCACGGCACCAAAGGCCTCGGCCGAGGTCCCGATGCCGGTCCAGAAATCCGCCGGGGCGTGGTCGAGAACCAGCAGTGCCAAGGGGAACGTGTACATATTGTTCCAGCTAGCCCGGATTATTCACGAACGGGTTGATTTTGGGTGGCAGGCTTAGCTTAAACCGTTGATTTCGTGTATGATTTCGTTGTAGACGCGATCTCGTCCGCGAACTCACGGAGTGCCCTCCCGCCATGTCGGAGCATACTGGTTATCTGCCCGGTCTGTCAGCGGTCGAAGGCAAGCAAGTCCAAGCGGCGTTCGATGGTGGGATGCCATCCTCGGATGCCGGGGTCCTGCTGTTGCGCCAGGTCGAGCGCAGGCTTGGGATCGGCGACCGTTTGGCGGCATGCCTGCGCGATCCCCGCGATCCGCTGCGCATCGATCACACGGTGGCCGAGATGATCCGCTTCCGGGTGTTCGCCATCGCCGCCGGGTATGACGACGCCGACGACTGCGACGTCTTGCGCACCGACCCGTTGTTCAAGATGGCTCTCGGCCGAGGACCTTCGAGCGGGGGGGGGGCCGCTGTGCTCGCAGCCGACCATGTCACGGCTGGAGAACGCGCCCTCGCGGGCCGCGCTCTTGCGCATGCTGGCGGCGATGGTCGATCTGTTCTGCGAGAGTTGGCGCCACGTGCCGTGCCGCATCGTGCTCAATATCGACGACACGTGGGACGCGACCCATGGCCGGCAACAGCTGGCGCTGTTCAACGCTCCCTACGACGGTTGCGGCTTTCTGCCGATCCACATCTACGAGGCCACCGGCGGCAAGCTGGTCATTCCATCCTGCGGCCGGGCAAGTCACCCTCGGGGGTGGAAGCACGCCTCATCCTCGGGCACGTCATCGGGCGCATCCGCCGCAACTGGCCAAGGGTCCGCATCGTGCTGCGTGGCGATGGCCACTAAGGCCGGCCCGAGGTCCTGGACTGGTGCGAGGACAACGACATCGGCTACGTCTTCGGCCTCGTCCCCAACCAGGCGCTCGCCGCGATGATCGCCGAGCGGGCCACGGCGGCGGTGCAAGCGCGAGCGCGCACTGGCAACCCAGGCAAGCTCCGGCGCTACGCCAACCTGCGCTACGGGGCACGCAGCTGGCGTCGGCAACGCCGGGTCACCGCCCGCCTCAAAGTCTCCGCCGAAGGCAGCGACACCCGCTTCGTCGTCACCAATCTCGACGGCAAAGCCAGGGCGCTCTACGAGCGGCTCTATTGCGCGCGGGGCCAGATGGAGAACCTGATCAAGGCACACAAGACCCATCTGGCTGCGGACCGCACCTCATGCCATAGCGCCACCGCCAACCAGTGCCGCCGCACCGAAGCGCTCGAGCTGGTGCCGCGCCCAGTTCGACACCCTGCGCACCCGGCTCATCAAAGTCGCCGCCCGCGTCGTCGAGATGACCACCCGCATCAAGGTCCTGCTGCCCACCGCCTGCCCGGACAAGGCTATCATCCGCCACCTCGCCGGCACCTTCGCCGCCCAAGGCCCCTGATCACCGGGCCAGCGTGCCCCGCCCGAACCCCGCCAACCGCAACCCCTGGCCGGACAACCTCCCCGCACTCCAACCGCGCCAAACGCGCCACGCTCCCGCGCACCACAACCCGACCCCGCGCGGCAAAATCAGCTACGCCCGTGAATAGATCGGGCTAGGGTTCCGACCGTGGCGGGATAGCGAGGCTGCCCGGCGCGCGTCAAGCGGAGGTCTGGACACCGTGGACTGGGCAAGGGCGTTCGCCGGGGCCCTCGCCGCCCAGCGGGAGCGCTGGCCGCTCTGGCTGCCGGTCGCGCTGGGCGTGGGTGTCGGTGCTTACTTCGCCCCGACGTCCGAGCCGCCGCCCTGGCTCGGCGCCGTGCTGCTGGCGGCGAGTGTCGCCGTCGGTGCCTTCGGCTGGCCACGCGAGTCCTTGCGTCCCTTGTTCGTCGCCGGGGCGGCCGCGGCTCTCGGGTTCGCCCTGGCCCAAGTGCATGCCGGGTTGGTGGACGCTCCGGTCGTCCCGAACCGTGAACGCCCCGCCTGGGTCACGGGCACTGTCGTCTATGCTGAGCCGTGGAAATCCGGGGTCCGCCTCTTGCTGGACCGCTTGACCATCGAACGCCTGACGCCCGAGGCAACGCCCGCGCGCGTGCGCGTCGTGGCCCAGGGCTGGCGCATGGAGCCGCCTGCGCCGGGGACGCGCATCGGAATTCTTACCGTCCTCGCCCCGCCGGCGGGTCCCGTGGCCCCGGGCGCGTTCGACTACCGTCGTCAGGCCTTCTTCGAGCGACTGGGCGGCACGGGCTACGCCCTGGGCGCGGGCACGATCCTGGCGCCGCCCGATCACGAGGCATCGTTGGCGCGCCGGCTCGCCGCCCTGCGCAGCGATCTGTCGAACCGTATCCGCGCCGCGTTGCCGGGACCGACCGGCGCCGTCGCGGCTGCATTGCTGACCGGCGAACGCGCGGCGATCCCCGAGACGGTGAATCAGGCCATGCGCGACTCGGGCCTGTTCCATCTGCTGTCGATCTCGGGCCTGCATCTTTCCCTCGTCGCGGGCTTCGTCTTCGCCATCGTGCGCGCGGGCCTCGCGCTTATCGAGCCGGTGATGCTCCGCTTCCCGATCAAGAAATGGGCGGCGCTCGTCGCCATCGCCGCGACCGCGCTCTACCTGGGGCTTTCGGGGGCGTCGGTGCCTACCCAGCGCGCGTTCCTGATGACGACCATCGCGCTCGTGGCCGTCGTGCTCGACCGCTCGCCGTTCTCCATGCGGCTGGTCGCCGTGGCCGCGGCGGCCGTGCTGATCGGCGCGCCGGAAAGCCTGCTCGGCGCCAGCTTCCAGCTCTCCTTCGCCGCCGTGGTCGCGCTGATCGCCGTCTACGAGGTCGCGGGCGAGCGCGGCTGGTTCGCGCGCGCGCGCGGCGGCTGGCGCCGCTGGATTGTCGTCTGGAGCGCCGGCCTTGCGCTGAGCTCGCTGGTCGCGGGCGCAGCCACCGGTGCAATCGCGGCCTACCACTTCAACCGCATCACACTGTGGGGCGTGGCTTCGAACATGTTCGCCGTGCCGGTCACCGGAGTTTGGGTCATGCCCTGGGGCATGGCGGCCCTCTTGCTGGTGCCCTTCGGGCTCGAGCGTCTGGCCCTGGTGCCGATGGGGTGGGGGATCGACGCCATTCTGACCCTCGCCGACGAGGTAGCGTCGTGGCCCCTCGCGGCGTTCACCGTACCGGTGGCACCCTTCGTCAGCCTGCTGGCCGTGACGCTGGGCGGCCTGTGGCTGTGCCTGTGGCGGGGACGCGTGCGCTGGCTCGGCCTGGTCGGGTTCGCCGCCGCCGGGCTTGCCTGGGCTGCCGCCGAGCCGCCCGATGCCCTGGTCGATGCCGAGGCGAGGACGGCGGCGCTGCGCGCCCCAGATGGTCGCTACGCGTTGGCGCCGGGGCGAGGTGCGCGCCAGGCCACCGAGACATGGTTGCGGCAGGTCGGGCAGTCGACCTGGGCGCCGTGGGCCGAGCCCGGTGCCCCGACAGCCTGGATGACGTGCGACGCCCTGGGCTGCCTCGCCCGTCTTGAGCACGGGACCATCGCCGTGGTTCGCGATCCCCTGGCGCTCGCGGAGGACTGCCAAGCGGCCGACGTGCTCATTCTTCTCGGCGTCGAGGGCCACGCGCGCTGTTCGGGTCCGACGGTGATCGACGGCCGCTTCGCGGCGCGCGCCGGCGCGACGGCGATCTGGCTCGAGGCCGACGGTCCGCGCCTCGTCACCGTCGCCGAGACGCGCGGCGAGCGGCTGTGGACCGCTCCGGCGCCGTATTAGCTAGTAGCTGCGGAACAGGCCGACCAGGCGGCCCTGGATGCGCACCCGGTCGGGGCCGAAGATACGCGTCTCGTACTTGGTGTTGGCAGCCTCGAGCGCGACCGAGGCGCCCTTGCGCCGCAGCCGCTTCAACGTCGCTTCCTGGTCGTCGATCAGGGCCACGACGACGTCGCCGTTCTCGGCCGTGTCGCTGCGCCGGACCACCGCGATGTCGCCGTCCAGGATGCCCGCGTCGACCATCGAATCGCCCTCGACGCGGAGCGCATAGTGCTCGGCCCCCGCGACCATGGTGGCGGGTACGTCGAAGATCTCGCCGGGGTCGCGCAGGGCCTCGATCGGCGAGCCGGCGGCGATCTTGCCGTAAAGAGGCAGGCTGACCGTGCCGCGGCGGGCATCGGGTTCCTCGACGCGCCGTGCGGGCTCCGACTTGCGGCCCTCGATCACGCTCGGCGTGAAGCCGGTGACCGTCGCGCCGCCGGGCGGCAGCTTGACGACATCGAGCGCGCGGGCGCGGTGCGCCAGGCGGCTCAGGAATCCGCGCTCCTCAAGCGCCGTGATCAGCCGGTGGATGCCGGACTTCGAGCGCAGCCGCAGCGCGTCCTTCATCTCCTCGAACGAGGGCGAAACGCCGTCGGCCTGGAGGCGGCGGTGGATGAACAGCAGGAGTTCGTGTTGTTTCTTCGTCAGCATGGTGGCCTCGCCACAACATCGAGAACAAAACCGAAACTCGACGCATGTTCTAGTTTAGTTCCGCCCATGGGTCAAGGGTTCCCGCGCGGCGGGTCCCCACCGGTTCGATCACACCGATCAAAGGGGTATGTAACCGATGAGTGTGCCGGCCCGCGCGGCCGGCGCGTGGGGTGGGCGGACCGCGAGCGCGCCGGCCTCGGCCAGGGTGCCCAGCATCGAGCTGTCCTGGCGGTCGAACGGCGTGATCAGGACGGTGCCGTCCGCGCGCTCCTTCAGCATGGCGCGCAGATACTCCTGGCGTTCGTCGCTGGCCTTTAGGTCGCACCCGAGCACGCCCGGACGCGGTGTTTCCAGCACCGCCGGCAGGCCGAGCAGGGCGTGCACCGCCGGGCGGACGAACAGCAGGCCGCAGACCAGGCTCGAGACCGGATTGCCGGGCAGACCGAGCAGCGGCACGCCCTGGTAGGAACCGAACAGGAACGGCTTGCCTGGCCGCATCGCGATGCGCCAGAAGTCGAGCGATAGCCCTGCCTTGGTCAGGACGGGGCGCACCAGGTCGTGATCGCCGACCGAGGCACCACCGGTCAGCACGACCAGGTCGGCGCCGCGCGCCTCGGCCATGGCCTCCAGAAGCGACCCGGGCGTGTCGCGCGCGATACCGAGCCCGATCGGCTCGCCGCCGGCCTCGGCCACCAGCGCCGCGAGCGCGGGCGCGTTGGCGCTGACGATCTGGTGCTGGCCCACCGGGTCGCCCGGCATGACGATCTCGTCGCCGGTCGAGAGGATGGCGACGCGCGGCCGGCGCCGGACGCGAACCCAGGGCACGTTCATGGCGGCGGTCAGGGCGATCGCGCGCGGACCCATCACCGTGCCGGCGCGCACGCCGGCGTCGCCCGCGCTGAAATCGAGCCCGGCGCGGCGCACGTGGCGCCCCGGGCGTCCGGCGACGCGCGCGGTCACCACGTCGCCGTCGCGGTCCACGTCCTCCTGGATGATGACGCAGTCGGCGCCGGCGGGCATCGGAGCGCCGGTCAGGATGCGCACGGTCTCGCCCGCGCCCAGCGTCCCTTCATACGCCTTGCCCGCCTGGGACGCGCCGATCAGGCGCAGCCGCGCCGGTACGCTCGCGGCGTCGGCGGCGCGCGCGGCGTAGCCGTCCATGGCCGAGACGTCCTCGGGCGGCTTGGTCACGCGCGCGATGATGTCCTCGGCCAGCGCGCGGCCGTGCGCCTGGGCCAGGGCGACCTGCTCGGTGCCGAGCGGCCGGCACGCGGCCATGACGCGCGCGACCGCTTCGTCGACGGGCAACATCGGGGTCATGGCCGATCGTAGGTTCCCGACCGGCCGCCCGACTTGTGCACCAGTTGCACGGCCTCGATCGTCATGTCGCGATCGACCGCCTTGCACATGTCGTAGACGGTCAGCGCCGCCGCTGCGACCGCGGTCAGCGCCTCCATCTCCACGCCCGTGGGCCCGGTCACCTTGCACGTGGCCTCGATGGTCACCGCGTCCGTCTCTACGGCCAGCTCGACCTTGACCGAGGCCAGCGCCAGCGGGTGGCACAGCGGGATGATCTCCGCGGTGCGCTTGGCCGCCATGATGCCGGCGATGCGCGCGGTGGCCAGCACGTCGCCCTTGGCGACACCGTGGCCGGCGATCAGGGCGGCGGTCTCGGGGCGCATGACCACCCGGCCGCGCGCCACGGCGATGCGCTCGGTCGCCGCCTTGGCCGAGACGTCGACCATGACCGCGCGGCCGTGCTCGTCCAGGTGGGAGAAACGGGTCATGCGCTGGCCCTGACGGCGCCGTCGCCGGCCAGCAGCGCGCGCGTCGCGGCGGCGACATCGGCCTGGCGCATCAGGCTCTCGCCCACCAGGAAACGTCGGATGCCGTGGCGGGCCAGACGCACGAGGTCGTCGTGGGTCTTCAAGCCGCTCTCGGCCACCAGGCCCGGGTGATCGCCCGCCAGGGCCGCCAGCCGTTCGCTGGTCGCCAAGTCCACGGCGAGCGTCTTGAGGTTGCGGTTGTTGATGCCGAGAAGGGGCGCGCCCAAGGCGAGGGCGCGTGCCAGTTCGGCTTCGTCGTGCACCTCGACCAGCACGTCGAGCGCGAAATCGCGCGCGCAGGCCAGCAGCTCGGCGGCCAGACGATCGTCCATGGCGGCCAGGATCACCAGGACGCCATCGGCGCCGATCAACCGCGCCTCGACCACCTGGTAGGGGTCGATGGTGAAGTCCTTGCGCAGGATCGGAAGAGGCACGGCGGCACGCGCCTCGGCCACATGGCCGTCCTCGCCCTGGAAGTAAGGCGTGTCCGTCAGGATCGACAGGCACGCCGCGCCACCGGCGCGGTAGGCGCGGGCCAGAGCGCTCGGTACGCAATCGGCGCGGATCAGGCCATGGCTCGGGCTCGCCTTCTTGATCTCGGCGATCAGGGCGAAGCCCGCCTGCGCGGCCGTCGTCAGATGCGCGGCGAAGCCGCGCGGCGCCGGCGCGGACCGCGCGGCGTCCATCAACGCGGCCAGCGGGCGGCGCGCCTTGCGCGCGGCGACCTCGACGCGCTTGTCGGCGATGATCTGGGTCAGCACGTCGGCCATGGCTCAGGCCTGCCCGCTGGTGATGGCGACCAGGCGATCGAGCTTGGCCTTGGCACGGCCCTCGTCGATCGAACGCGCGGCCAGGCGTACGCCGTCCTTCAGGTCGGCGGCCTTGCCGGCCAGCGTGAGCGCCGCGGCGGCGTTGAACAGAACGGTGTCGCGGTAGGGCCCGGGCGCGCCCGCCAGCAGCGCACGCAGCGCCGCCGCGTTGTCCTCGGGGCTGCCACCCTTGATCGCGGCCGGGTCGTGGCGCGGCAGGCCGGCGTCCGATCCGCCGATCTCGGTGCGTCGCACGTTGCCGCCCTCGAGCACCGCCACGGTGTTGGGGCCGGCGAGCGTCAGTTCGTCGCAGCCGTCGCTCGAATGGACGACCCAGGCGCGCTCGGTGCCGAGCTGGCCCAGCACGCGCGCGACCGTCTCGACCCAGTCGGCGGAAAAGACGCCGACCAGCAGGCGGCTCACCCCGGCCGGGTTGCAGATCGGGCCCAGCAGGTTGAACACCGTCCGGGTTCCCAGTTCGACGCGCACGCCGCCCACGTGGCGCATGGCGCTGTGGTGGCGTGGCGCCAACAGGAACGCGAAGCCGTTGTCATCCAGCGCCCGCTGCACAATGTCGTAGTCGGCCTCAAGGTTGACGCCGAGCGCGGCCAGCACGTCCGCCGCGCCCGACTTCGACGACATGGCGCGGTTGCCGTGCTTGGCCACGGGCACGCCGGCGCCGGCGCCCACGAGTCCCGTGGCGGTCGAGATGTTGAGCGTCCCCGTGGCGTCGCCGCCGGTGCCGACCACGTCGATCGCTCCCGCCGGCGCGGTCATGCGCCGCATCTTGGCGCGCATGGTCTGGGCGGCGCCGGTGATCTCGTCGACCGTCTCGCCGCGCACGCGCAGCGCCATCAGGAACCCACCGACCTGGGCGGGCGTCGCATCGCCCGACATGATGATGTCGACCGCGTCGCGCGCGGCCGCGACGTCGAGCGTGGCGCCGCCGGCTAGCCGGCCCAGCACGGCCTTGAGCGAACGCGACTCGTTCATGCGGCGTTGCGCCGTGGCGCCATGCCCGGCACCCGTTCCAGGAAGTTCGCCAGGATGGCGTGGCCGTATTCGGAGGCGATGCTCTCGGGGTGGAACTGCACGCCGAACACCGGCAGTTCGCGGTGCTGCACGCCCATGATCACGCCGTTTTCCGTCTCGGCCGTGACCTCGAGCGCCTCGAGCAGTGACGACCGCTCGACGACCAGGGAATGATAGCGCGTGGCCTGGAACGGCGAGGGCAGTCCGGCGAACACACCCTTGCCGGCGTGGCGAATCGCGCTCAGCTTGCCGTGCATGATCGCCGGCGCGCGCACGATCCGGCCACCGAAGGCTTGGCCGATCGCCTGATGGCCAAGGCAGACGCCCAAGATCGGCAGCCGGGGCGCCAGGCGGTCGATCAGCTCGAGGCAGATGCCGGCCCGGTCCGGGTCGCACGGGCCCGGCGAGATCACGATGCCGGCGGGCGGATCGGCCGCGATCGCGTCCACCGTGGTTGCGTCGTTGCGCACCACGGTGACCGTCGCACCTAGGTCCCCCAGGAAGTGGACCAGGTTGTACGTAAAGCTATCGTAGTTGTCGATCAGGAGCAGCATTGCAGCACTAAGTCCTCGTCACGCCAGCATTCAGTCCGCGATGGTGCCTATCCGTGCCCCCATTCGTGCCCCCATGTTCGCGGGCTGCTCGACGGGTGCGGAGCTGGGTCGACAGCATTATCCCCAGCGGCTCGCTCGCTCAAGGCCATCAGTGCGCGGCGTGCCGCGTTCGCGCTCGATGACCTCATCGCCGGTCGGCCGGTGTCCTGCGAGCAACGTGATGTTGACCGCTATGGGCGCATCGTCGCCGTCGCCGACGATCCAGCGCATCGCGGGATCACGTCCAAGCCGGTCGGCGTCGTTCACGTCCCCGTAGCCGGCGAGGCGACCATAGATCGACTGACGCAGCAGACCGACAATGCCATGCCAGCCGTTCCTGCCGGTCCGCGCATCGGCGAGAACTTCGCCCGCCAAAGCTGTCAGCCCCAGGGCGTCATCAAGTTCGCGATAAGCGAGCAGACCTGCACCGGAGGTGACCCGTGATCCATGGAACTCCAGCTTCAGGCGGCGGTCGAAAACGGGCCGCAAATCGCCCATTTCCAGTTCACCCGCCGCCAGCTCCATGCCCAGTCACCCCGATCCCCTGCAATCCATTGATTCTTTCATCAGATTTGGCGGCTCACGTCACGAAACAGCTCGGGTATCTGGGAAATCCGGGCCAGGGTCTCGAGCCGCGCGTTCTGTCTTAGCTGCGGCGGCTCGCTCGGCGCCATCGACGACAAACCGACCGTCGGGCTGCTGGTAGGCGCCTTCGACAAGCCGGGGCCGAAGGAGCTACGGCCGACGTCACGCTCGTTCAAGGGCGGCCGGCCCAAGTAATGGCACGTCGATACAAGCGAAGGGTAGGCGAGGGGCGGGCTACTGGTTGCCGCCCTGGCCGAAGGCGAGCGCGACCTCGGCGGCACGAACCAGCGCGCGCGCCTTGTTGCGGCACTCCTGGTCCTCGCCCTCGGGTGTCGAGTCCCAGACGATGCCGCCGCCCGCCTGGATGTAGAGCACGCCGTCCTTGACCACGGCGGTGCGCAGCGCGATGCACGAATCCATGGTGCCGTTGGCCGAGAAGTAGCCGACGCCGCCGGCGTAGATGCCGCGCCGCTCGGCCTCGAGCTCGTCGATGATCTCCATGGCGCGCACCTTGGGCGCTCCGCTGACCGTGCCGGCAGGGAACCCGGCCATCAGGGCGTCGATGCCGTCGTGCGCCGGGTCGAGCGCACCCTCGACGTTCGACACGATGTGCATGACGTGGCTGTAGCGTTCGATGACGTTGCGCTCGGTCACCTTGACCGTGCCGATGCGTGCCACCCGGCCCACGTCGTTGCGCCCGAGGTCCAAGAGCATCAGGTGTTCGGCCAGTTCCTTAGGGTCTGACAAGAGGTCGCGGGCGAGCGCCTCGTCCTCGGTCCGCGTCGCGCCGCGTGGCCGGGTGCCGGCGATCGGGCGCACGGTGACCACGCCGTCGCGCGCGCGTACCAGGATCTCGGGGCTGGAGCCGACAACGGCGAAGCCGCCGAAATCCAGGAAGAACAGAAAGGGCGAGGGGTTGACCCGGCGCAACGCGCGGTAGAGCGCGAAGGGCGGCAGCGTGAACGGCACCGCGAAGCGCTGCGATAGCACGACCTGGAAGACGTCGCCGGCGGCGATGTAGTCCTTGGCTTGACGCACCATGGCGAAGTAGCGGTCGCGCGGGGTGTTCGAGACCGGCTCGCCAACGGCGCCGGACGCCTCGCCCTGGCGGCGGCCGGGCAGCGCGCGATCCAGGTCGGCCAACGTGTCGGCCAGCCGCTCGCACGCCACGTTGTAGGCCGCGCGCGCCGAGCCCTCGCCCGGCCAGACCGGCGTGACCACGGTGATCGAGTCCTGCACGTTGTCGAAGATTGCCATGATCGTCGGCCGCACGAACAGGCCGTCGGGCAGGCCGAGCGCCGCCGGCTTGTCGGTCGGCAGCCGCTCGATCAGGCGCACCATCTCGTAGCCCATGTAGCCGATCAGGGCCGAGGCCATGGGCGGCAGCGTCTCGGGCAGGTCGATGCGCGAGTTCTCTACCAGCCGGCGCAGCGAGGCCAGCGCGCCGCTCGGCTCGGGCGTGAACGTGTCGGGGTCGAAACGTGCGTCGCGGTTGATCTCGGCCCGGTCGCCCGCGCAGCGCCAGATCACGTCAGGCTTGAGCCCGATGATCGAGTAGCGGCCGCGCACCGCGCCGCCCTCGACCGATTCCAGCAGGAAGCTGAACGGGCGTCCGTCGGCCAGCTTCAGCATGGCCGAGACCGGCGTTTCCAGGTCGGCGACCATGGAGGTCCACAGCACCTGGGGGCGGCCGGCGTCGTAGGCCGCCGCGAACGCCTCGAATTCGGGCTGGACTCGCATGACGGGCTAGAGCAACGGATCCAGGGCGCCGTCGTTCACGGAGACCGGATAGCGCCGTTCAAGCTCAGATCGGTAGGCGCGGGCGAGGTCGTCGCCGTAGGCGCGCAGGACTTCGCCGCGCACGGCGTCCATCCCCTCGACGTCGCTCGACGGATCGGCGGCTTCGACCGCGCTCAGGCGCACCAGCAGGTGGCCGCGCCCGTCGTCAGCGCGCGCGATCTCGATGTCCCCGATCCTGGCCCCGAACAGCCGATCAATCAGATCGGGCGGGAACGCCACGCCGACCGGCCCGGTCGACCGGAGGAACTTCTCGGTCGTCCACGCAGTCACGCCGAGCGAGGTGGCCACGGCCTCGAGGCTCTCGCCGGCGGCGAGCTTGACCGCCGCCTGACCCAGCGCCTCGGTGACGGCCCGATCGGCGGCGTCGGCCGCCCAGTCGGCGCGCACGCGTTCGTGCACCGCGCCGAACGGGCGCACTTCGGGCGCCACGACGGAATCGGCGCGCACCACGAAGAAGCCGCCCTCGGGCGTCTCCTCCAGCGGTGCCATCTCGCCCTCGGGTGTCTCGAACAGCATCGCCAGGAACCGCTCGCCGGGCTCGGGCAGGGCGGGCGCGGCGTCGTCGGCCGCGCGGCCGCGCGCATCGACGGCGGCGATGGTCGCCGTGGTCAGGCCGAGTTCGGTCGCGGCCTGCTCGAGCGAGGAGCCGGCGGCCAACGCGTCCTCGATGCCGTTGGCGATCTCGTAGGCCACGTCGGTGCCGTGCTCGAGGGCGAGTTCGGCCGCGAGTTCGGCCTTCACGGCCTCGAATGGCGTGACCTCGGGCGGCGTGATCGCGCTGACGCGAAAGATGTGCCACCCCAGCGGGCTCTGCACCGGCGCGCTGCTCGCGCCGACCTCAAGCGCGAAAGCCGCGTCCGCCAGGGTGGGCAGGGGCAGCTCGGTCGCCGCCAACGCCCCCAACCTGGTCACCGACTCCGGCTGGCCGAGCGACTGCGCCACGGCCTCGAACGCCTCGCCCGCCGTCAGGCGTGCGACAATGGCGTCGGCGGCGCCCTGGTCGGGTGCCACAACCTGCTCGATGGTGCGGCGCTCCGGTTGCTGGAACGTCGCGATGCGCTCGTCGTAGAGCGCCTGAACGGCCTCGTCGTCGACCGCCACGTCGGCGGTCAGGTCGGCCGGGCGTACCCAGAGATACGTGGCGGCGCGGTACTCGGGCGCGGTGTAGCGGTCCGGGTGCTCGTCGAAGAACGCCTTGAGCGCCGCGTCGTCCGGCTCGGCCTCGGTCAGGCCGGGCAGGGTGTCGACCAGAACGTACTCCGCCGAACGTCGTTCGTAGCGGGAGGTGTAGAGCTGCTCGACCAGGGACCGTGGGACCGTCGCCGTGCCGGCCACCGACTCCAGCAGCTGCCGGCGCACCAGCTCGGCCTCCAGGCTGGCGACGAACATGGACTCGTTCATGCCCTGGTTGGCGATGCGGCCGGCGAAGATCTCGGGGCTGAACGCGCCGGTTTCGTCCTGAAACATTGGGTTGCCGACGACGATCGCGCGCAGGGTGTCCTCGCCGAGGCCGAGCCCGAGCCGGTTGCCTTCCAGGTCGAACTGCGTGCGCAGGCCCAGGCGGTCGATCACGCCGAGCGCCACGGTCCTGCGCGTTTCCGCGTCCGCGTCGAACGCGGCGCCCAGCAGCTGGCGGGCGCGCGAAGCTTCGGCCTGGTACTCGCGGCTGAACTGGTTGGGATCGATGTCCACGTCGCCGACCGAGGCGACCGCCGTGGCCGAACGATCGCGCAGCAGGTTACCAGGGTCGGACCAGATGCCGACGCCGAACAGGGCGGCCAGCAGCAGCAGGAAGATGCGGACGACCCAGGTGCCCGCGCTTTTGCGAAGCGATCTCAACATGATGGCGTAAACTGAGGACGACGAACGGGTATTGCGGGGCGGAAGAACGCGTATCATAGGGCGTCGCCCCGTACGGTAGCAACGCCTGAGCGTTGGCCGGGCCCGTGCGCCGTGGTACGCAGGCCGCCGGTCTATGCGAGGAAGTGTCCATGGCGGTGCGGCGGCCCCTGGTGGTGGGCAACTGGAAGATGAACGGGCTGCTGGCGGATGGTGTCGCGCGCGTGCGCGATCTGTGCACGCGTGTCGTCGCCGAACCGCCACCGTGCGACGTGCTGGTCTGCCCCCCGGCGACCCTGATCGCGCCGGTCGCCGAGGCCCTGCGCGGCTCGCCGGTGCTGTGGGGCGGCCAGGACTGCCACGCTGAGGACAAGGGGGCGTTCACCGGCGACGTCGCGGTCGCTATGCTGGCCGACCTGGGCTGCCGTGCCGTGATCGTCGGCCATTCCGAACGTCGCCGCGACCACGGCGAGACTGACGCGATCGTTTGCGCCAAGGCCGCCGCGGCCCATCGGGCCGGCTTGATCGCCATCGTGTGCGTCGGCGAAAGCCTCGCCGATCGCGACGCCGGCTGCTCCGAGGCCGTGGTCGGCGGCCAGGTCTCCGGCTCGTTGCCCCAGGGCGCCAGCGGCGCCAACACGGTGATCGCCTACGAGCCGGTCTGGGCGATCGGCACGGGCCGCATCGCCAGCGCCGAGCAGATCGCCGCCATGCACCGCCATTTGCGGGGCCTGGTTCGCGCACGCATCGGTTGCGGCGCGGGCGACATGCGTCTGCTCTACGGCGGTTCGGTCAGTGCCGCCAACGCGGCCGAAATTTTGCGCATCGCCGAGGTCGACGGCGCGCTGGTCGGCGGTGCCAGCCTCAAGATCAACGATTTCCTCGCCATCTGTCGAAGTTGCGTCGCCGCCTAGGCGCGTGCTAAACGCCGCGCTTCCCGGCAGCGGGCTTCGCGCGCCGGCCAGTGGACCGATCCCATGCAGACCGTGCTCGTCGTGATTCAGGTGCTGCTCGCCGTCGCGCTCGTCGGCGTCGTGCTGATGCAGCGCAGCGAAGGTGGCGGGCTCGGCATGGGGCAGGGCGGCATGGGCGGCTTCCTGTCGGGGCGCGGCCAGGCCAACATGCTGACCCAGTTGACGGCCGGCATCGCGGCCCTGTTCATGGTGACCAGTCTGGTGCTCGCGCTCGTCGCGCGCGATGCCTCGCGGCCCGCCTCCATCCTCGAAGGGGTCGACGCGACGGAGACCCAGACCACGACCGAAGGCGAGGCCCCGGCCGAGGACAGCACGGCCGAACCGACGGTCCCGCTCGCGGAGTGATCCCGCGCGTCGAACAGACGATGCGTCCGCCCGAATCCGTGATAGGTTGATTGCCCGTGACGCGCTACATCTTCATCACGGGCGGTGTTTCGTCCTCGCTGGGCAAGGGCCTGGCCTCGGCGGCGCTGGGCGCGCTGTTGCAGGCGCGCGGCTACCGCGTCCGCCTTCGCAAGTTCGATCCCTATCTGAACGTCGATCCGGGGACGATGAGTCCCTATCAGCACGGCGAGGTCTACGTCACCGACGACGGGGCCGAGACCGACCTCGACCTCGGCCACTACGAGCGGTTCACCGGCGTGCCGGCGCGTCGCTCCGACAGCCAGACCGCCGGCCGCGTCTATTCCGAGGTCATCCAGCGCGAGCGACGCGGCGATTATCTGGGCGGCACGGTGCAGGTCATCCCGCACGTCACCGACGTGATCAAGGACGCGATCCAGGCCGACCACGCGGGCGTCGACTTCCTGCTGTGCGAAATCGGCGGCACGGTCGGCGACATCGAGGGCCTACCGTTCCTCGAGGCGATCCGCCAGCTCGCCAACGACCTGCCGCGCCAGCACGCGGTGTTCGTGCACCTGACGCTGGTGCCGTTCGTCAAGGCGGCCGGCGAACTGAAGACCAAGCCGACGCAGCACTCGGTCAAGGAACTGCGCTCGATCGGCATCCAGCCCGACATCCTGCTGTGCCGTTGCGAACGGCCGATCCCGGAATCGGCCCGGCGCAAGATCGCGCTGTTCTGCAACGTGCGCAGCGAGGCGGTGATCCCTGCGGTGGACGTGGACACCATCTACCAAGTCCCAGTCGTCTATCATGAGGTGGGCTTCGACACCGAGGTGCTGGGCGCCTTCGGCATCGCGGGCGCGCCGACGCCGGACCTGTCGCGTTGGACCGACATCGTGCGGCGCGTGCGCGAGCCCGACGGCGAGGTGTCGATCGCCGTGGTCGGCAAGTACACCGGGCTGCTCGACGCCTACAAGTCACTGGCCGAGGCGCTGACCCACGGCGGCATCGCCAACGACGTGAAGGTCAACCTGACCTGGATCGATTCGGAGATCTTCGAATCCGAGGACGCCGCCGATCATCTGCACGAGATCGACGGCATCCTGGTGCCCGGCGGCTTCGGCGAGCGCGGCACCGCGGGCAAAATTGCCGCCGCCACGTTCGCGCGCGAACGCGCCGTGCCCTACTTCGGCATCTGCTTCGGCATGCACATGGCGGTGATCGAGGTGGCGCGCAACCTGGTGGGGCTGGACGGCGCCTCGAGCACCGAGTTCGGCCCAGCGCGCCACCCGGTGGTCGGCTTGATGACCGAGTGGCTGCGCGGCAACCAGGTGGAGCGGCGCGGCGCGGGCGACAACCTGGGCGGCACCATGCGGCTCGGCGCCTACGACTGCGACCTGGCGCCCGGCAGCCTGGTCGGCGCGGCCTACGGCGCGGCGCGCATCAGCGAACGGCACCGTCACCGCTACGAGATCAACATCAACTACCGCGATCAACTCGAAGCCCAAGGCCTGCGCTTCTCGGGCATGTCGCCCGACGGCCTGCTGCCCGAGATCGTCGAGCTGGACGGGCATCCGTGGTTCGTCGGCGTGCAGTTCCACCCCGAGCTCAGGTCCAAGCCGTTCGCGCCGCACCCACTGTTCGCCTCGTTCGTCAAGGCGGCGATCGCGAAGTCTCGCCTGGTGTGATGACCGGACAGCGCACGGTCACCGTGGGTTCGGTCGCCTTCGGCAACGACCGCCCGTTCGCCCTGATCGCCGGCCCGTGCGCGATCGAAAGCCGCGACCACGCGCTAGAGACCGCGCACGCCCTGGTCGAGATCGCGAACCGGCTCGGCCTCGGCCTCGTCTACAAGTCGAGCTACGACAAGGCCAACCGCACCAGCCTGGGCGGCGGGCGCGGCGTCGGCATGGCGGCCGGGCTCGCCATCCTGGCCGAGGTGAGCGAACGCCATGGCTGCCCGGTGCTGACCGACGTGCACGAGCCGGCGCAGTGCGCCCCCGTCGCCGAGGCCGTCGACGTGCTGCAGATCCCGGCGTTCCTGTGCCGCCAGACCGATCTGCTGGTCGCGGCGGCGCGCACGGGGCGCGCGGTCAACGTCAAGAAGGGCCAGTTCCTGGCGCCGTGGGACATGAAGCACGTGGTCGCCAAGCTGATCGATAGCGGCAACGACCGCGTCCTGGTGTGCGAGCGCGGCGCCTCGTTCGGCTACAACACGCTCGTCTCCGACATGCGCGCGCTGCCGATCCTGGCCGAGACCGGCTGCCCGGTGGTGTTCGACGCGACCCATTCGGTGCAGCAACCGGGCGGGCAGGGCGGTTCCAGCGGTGGCGAGCGTTGTTTCGCGGCCGTGCTCGCCCGGGCGGCGATCGCGGTGGGCGTTGCGGGCGTGTTCATGGAAACCCACCAGGACCCGGACAAGGCACCTTCGGACGGGCCGAACATGATTCCCCTGGCGGACCTGCCGGCCATCCTGGAGCGGCTGATCGCGTTCGACCGTGTCGCCAAGGCCTGAGTCGGCCGGCGATCCGCGAACCCTGGCGTCGCTTGGGCGCGCCGGCCTATAACGCCGGCGGTCCATCGGGGAACGAGCATGAGTGCCATCGTCGATATCCGCGCGCGCGAGATCCTGGACAGCCGGGGCAACCCGACCGTCGAGGTCGACGTCACCACCGAACGTGGCGTCGTCGGCCGCGCGGCTGTGCCCTCGGGCGCTTCGACCGGCAAGCACGAGGCGGTCGAGCTGCGCGACGGCGATCCCAAGCGCTACGGCGGCAAGGGCGTGATCAAGGCCGTCGGCGCGGTGCAGGGCGAGATCTTCGACGCGCTGTCAGGCCGCGACGTGGCCGACCAGATCGGCATCGACCGCGCCATGATCGCGTTGGACGGCACCCCGGCCAAGAGCCGGCTGGGCGCCAACGCCATCCTGGGCGTCAGCCTGGCGGTGGCGAAGGCCGCAGCGCTGGAGCTGGGCGTGCCGCTCTACCGGCATCTGGGCGGCGTCAACGCGCGCACCCTGCCGGTGCCCATGATGAACATCATCAATGGCGGCGCCCACGCCGACAACGGGCTCGACATCCAGGAGTTCATGATCATGCCGGTCGGCGCGCCCACGATGGCGGACGCGGTGCGCATGGGATCCGAGGTGTTCCAAGCGCTGCGCAAGCGGCTGATGGACGCCGGGCACAACACAAATGTCGGCGATGAGGGCGGCTTCGCACCCGACTTCGCCGGTGTCGAATCCGCGCTGGATTTCATCCTGGCGGCCATCGAGGCCGCCGGCTACCGGCCCGGCGAGCACGTCGCGCTGGCGCTCGACGTCGCGGCGACCGAGCTCTACGAGGACGGCCGCTACGTGCTGAAGGGAGAGAACCGCTCGCTCGATTCGGCCGGCATGGTCGCGATGTACGAGGCGCTCGTCGGCCGTTACTCCATCGTCTCGATCGAGGACGGCCTCGCCGAGGACGACTGGGACGGCTGGTGCGCCTTGACCCATGCGCTGGGTGACCGGGTGCAACTTGTCGGCGACGACCTGTTCGTCACCAACACCCAGCGGCTCGCGCGCGGCATCGCCGAGGGCGCGGCCAACGCGATCCTTATCAAGGTCAACCAGATCGGCACCCTGACCGAGACGCTCGATGCGTGCTGGATGGCCCGTCGCGCGGGCTTCGGCGCGGTCATGTCGCACCGCTCCGGCGAGACCGAGGACGCGACCATCGCCGACCTCGCCGTCGCCGTGAACTGCGGCCAGATCAAGACCGGCTCGCTCGCCCGCTCCGACCGCACCGCCAAGTACAACCAGCTTATCCGCATCGCCGAAACGCTGGGCAAGGCCGCGGTCTATGCCGGCGGCTCGGAGCTGCGCGCGCGCTCGCGTTGACGAAACGCCCGCTACCTGATCCAGTCGCGCCATGCGCCTCGCCCCCAGCCGCGACCTGACGCTGCGCGCCAAGCGGCACGCCGGCGCCATCGTCGGCCTGTGCGCGCTGGCCTATTTCGGCTTTCATCTGCTGGCCGGCGAGCGGGGCGTGCGGGCCTGGGTCACGGTCGGCAACGAGCTCGAGGTCGTGAGCGCGGCACTCGAGGTCAGCCGTGCCGAGCAAGAGGCGCTCGAACACCAGGTGGCGCTGCTGCGGCCCGACAGCCTGGACATCGACATGCTCGACGAACAGGCACGGTCGGTGCTGGGCTACGTGCGGCCCGACGAGCTCGTCGTGTTCGAGGGCGCCATCGCCGAGTAGCGGGACATATCCCACGACATAGTGGGACACACCCCATTGTCATCCAACGCAAACTTGCCGTGCTCGGCGGTGAGAAGTAGGGTGGCCCCGAGCGCGCGCGGTCGGTCCGCGGGGCGCCGTGGCGGCGAACCCTGAATCAGCGAGGGGACCGAGGTGGCGACGGCTCGCAAAACCAAGACTCCCGGTGCCGATCACAAGGGCGCGTCGGGCGTCGACCTGCTCACCTACTACCGCGAAATGCTGTTGATGCGCCGGTTCGAGGAGCGCGCCGGCCAGATGTACGGCATGGGCCTGATCGGCGGGTTCTGCCACCTCTACATCGGCCAGGAGGCGGTGGTGGTGGGCCTCGAGCACGCCATCGAGCCGACCGACTACGTGATAACCAGCTATCGCGACCACGCCCACATGCTGGCCCGCGGCATGGACCCCAAGGGCGTCATGGCCGAGCTGACGGGGCGCGCCGGCGGCTACTCCAAGGGCAAGGGCGGGTCGATGCACATGTTCTCGACCGAGAAGCGTTTCTTCGGCGGCCACGGCATCGTCGGCGCCCAGGTGCCGCTCGGCGCCGGGCTCGCTTTCGCCGCCAAGTACCGCGACCAAGGCGCCGTGTGCCTGACCTACTTCGGCGAGGGCGCCTCGAACCAGGGCCAGGTCTACGAGTCGTTCAACATGGCCAGCCTGTGGAAGCTGCCGGTGGTCTTCGTCATCGAGAACAACCAGTACGCCATGGGCACCTCAATCACGCGCGCCAAGGCGGGCACCGAACTGCACCAGCGCGGCGAGGCGTTCGGCATCCCCGGCGTGATCGCCGACGGCATGGACGTGATCGCCATTCGCGCCGCCGGCGACGAGGTGGTCGGCCACGCCCGCTCGGGCAAGGGGCCGATCCTCCTGGAGGCGCGCACCTACCGCTACCGCGGCCACTCCATGTCGGACCCGGCGAAATACCGGACTAAGGAGGAGGTCACCAAGATGCGCGCCGAGCGCGACCCCATCGAACAGGTGCGTGCGCGCATCGTCGAGGGTGGCCACGCCGACGACGCCGCGCTCAAGGAGATCGACCGCGAGGTCAAGGTGATCGTAGCCGAGGCGGCCGAATTCGCCCAGCAGAGCCCGGAGCCCGATCCGGCGAAACTGCTGACCGACGTGCTCGCCGACGCCTGAGAGGGAGGGGAGGGTGCCGGTTCAGACCGTGCGCGAGGCCTTGCGCGACGCCATGGCCGAGGAGATGCGGCGCGATCCCGCCGTCTTCCTCATGGGCGAGGAGGTCGGGCAGTACCAGGGCGCCTACAAGGTGAGCCAGGGCCTGCTCGACGAGTTCGGCGACCGCCGCGTGATCGACACGCCGATCACCGAGCACGGTTTCGGTGGGCTGGGCGTCGGCGCCGCCATGGCGGGCCTGAGACCCGTCGTCGAGTTCATGACGTTCAACTTCGCCATGCAGGCGATCGACCACATCATCAACTCGGCGGCCAAGACCCGCTACATGTCGGGCGGCCAGCTCGGCTGCCCAATCGTCTTCCGCGGGCCGAACGGCGCCGCCTCGCGCGTCGGCGCCCAGCACTCCCAGTGCTACGCCAGCTGGTACGGCCACGTGCCGGGGCTCAAGGTGGTGGCGCCCTTCAGCGCCCCTGACGCCAAGGGCCTGCTCAAGACAGCGATCCGCGATCCCAACCCGATCATCTTCCTGGAGAACGAGATCCTCTACGGCCGCTCGTTCGAGGTGCCCGAGGGCGAACACCTGGTGCCCATCGGCCAGGCGCGGGTGGCACGCGCCGGCAAGGACGTGACCATCGCCGGCTTCTCCATCGCCGTGGGCTACGCGCTGGAGGCCGCCGAGATGCTGGCCGGCGAGGGCATCGAGGCCGAGGTCATCGACCTGCGTTCGATCCGGCCAATGGATGCCGACGCCATCGCCGCCTCGGTCGCGCGCACCCACCGGCTGGTCACGGTCGAGGAGGGCTGGCCGTTCGCCGGTATCGGTGCCGAAATCGCCGCGCTCGTGGTGGAACGCTGCTTCGACGAGCTGGACGCGCCGGTCGCCCGCGTGCACGGCGTCGATATCCCGCTGCCCTACGCGGCGAACCTCGAGAAGCTGGCGCTGCCCGACGCGGCGCGGGTCGCCGCGGCGGCCAAGGCCGTGTGTTACCGGAGCTGAGGGCCGAGCCATGCCGATCAAGATCCTGATGCCGCAGCTCTCGCCCACCATGACCGAGGGCAACCTGGCCAAGTGGCTGAAGCAGGAAGGCGACGCGGTCAGCGCCGGCGACATCATCGCCGAGATTGAGACCGACAAGGCGACCATGGAGGTCGAGGCGGTCGACGAGGGCAAGCTCGGCAGGATCGTCGTGCCTGCCGGCACGGAGGGCGTCGCCGTCAACACGGTGATCGCCCTGCTGCTCGAGGAAGGCGAGGATGCGGGTGCCCTGGCGGCGACGCAAGCGGCTCCAACACCCAAGGCGGCACCGGCACCGGCGGGGGCCGGTGGCGGGCGGGTCGCCGCCAGCCCTCTCGCACGCCGCATGGCCGAACGCGCCGGGCTCGACCTGGGCGCGCTCAGGGGCAGCGGCCCAGGCGGCCGCATCGTCAAGGCCGACATCGACGCGGCGCTTGCCGGCGGCGCGCCCGTGCGCGCGGCGGCTGCCGTCGTGGCGCCGGCCGAGGCCAAGGCAGCACCCCCACCGCCTCCGGCGCCACCCTCCGGCGCGCGCTACGAGGATATGCCGCTCTCTACCATGCGCAAGATCATCGCGCGCCGGCTGGTCGAGGCGAAGCAGACAGTGCCGCACTTCTACCTGACCATCGACTGCGCGATCGACCGGCTGCTCGCGTTGCGCAAGGACCTCAACGGCCGTTCGGACGCCTACAAGCTGACCGTCAACGACTTCGTGGTGCGCGCCGTGGCGCTGGCGTTGCGCAAGGTGCCGGACGCCAATGCCACGTGGGTCGAGACGGCGATCCGCAAGTGGGCCTCGGTCGACGTGGCCGTGGCGGTGGCGCTGGACGGCGGCCTGATCACGCCGGTCGTGCGCGATGCCGACCACAAGGGGCTTGCCGCCATCTCGGCGGAGGTCAAGGCGCTGGCCGAGCGTGCCCGCGCCGGCAAGCTGATGCCCGAGGAGTACACCGGCGGCTCGTTCAGCATCTCGAACCTTGGCATGTACGGCATCCCGCAGTTCGACGCGATCATCAACCCGCCCCAGGCCGGCATTTTGGCGGTCGGCGCCGGCGAGCCGCGCCCGGTGGTGAAGGATGGCGCGCTGGCCATCGCCACCGTGATGACCTGCACGCTTAGCTGCGATCACCGCATCGTCGACGGCGCGCTGGGCGCGCAATTCCTGCAGGCGTTCAAGGGCTTCGTCGAGGACCCCTTGACCACGCTGTTGTAGGGGTCGCGCGGTGGCGGATACCGGCTTCGATCTGGTCGTCATCGGTGGCGGCCCCGGCGGCTACGTCGCGGCGATCCGCGCGGCCCAGCTCGGGCTCAAGACCGCGTGCGTCGAGCGCGAGCATCTGGGCGGCATCTGCCTCAACTGGGGCTGCATCCCCACGAAGGCGCTGCTGCGCACGTCCGAGATCTATCACCTGATGCAGCACGCCGCCGACTACGGCTTCCAGGTGGACAACGTGCGCTTCGACCTGGCCAAGGTGGTGGCGCGCAGCCGCGCCGTGGCCAAGCAGCTCAACGGCGGCGTGCGCCACCTGCTGAAGAAGAACAAGGTCACGGTCTACGACGGCGCCGGCCGCCTGGCCAGTAAGGGCAAGGTGGCGGTCAGCGCCGAGGGCGCGGCGACCGCCACGCTGACGGCGAAGCACATCATTATCGCCACCGGCGCGCGCGCCCGCTCGCTGCCCGGTCTGGAGCCCGACGGCAAGCTGGTCTGGACGTACAAGGAGGCCATGGTCCCGGCCGAGATGCCGAAGTCGATCCTGGTCGTCGGCTCGGGCGCCATCGGCATCGAGTTCGCCAGCTTCTACCGCGACATGGGCGCCGACGTGACGGTCGTCGAGGTGCTGCCGCGCATCCTGCCCGTGGAGGACGAGGAGATCTCAGCCCTCGCGCGCAAGGCGCTCGAGAAGCAGGGCCTCCGCATCCACACCGGCGCCACGGTCAAGGCCCTGCAGAAGGCGAAGAGCAACGTCACCGCCGTGGTCGAGGGCGCCGACAAGAAGACCCAGAGCCTGACCGTCGACCGCGTGATCCTGGCCGTCGGCATCACCGGCAATGTCGAGGACCTGGGGCTCGAAGGGACCGCCGTGAAGGTCGAGAAGGGCCACATCGTCACGGACCCATGGTTCACCGCGGGCGAGCCCGGCGTCTACGCCATCGGCGACGTAGCCGGCCCGCCGTGGCTGGCCCACAAGGCGAGCCACGAGGGCGTGCTGTGCGTCGAGAGGATCGCCGGCGTCAAGGATCTGCATTCTATCGCCAAAAGCGCCATCCCCGGCTGCACCTACTGCCGGCCGCAGGTGGCCAGCGTCGGCCTGACCGAGCAGGCGGCAAAGGAGCAGGGGCGCAAGGTGCGCATCGGGCGCTTCCCGTTCATCGGCAACGGCAAGGCGCTGGCGCTGGGCGAGAGCGAGGGCCTGGTCAAGACCATCTTCGACGCGGAGACCGGCGAACTGCTGGGCGCCCACATGATCGGCGCCGAGGTGACCGAGATGATCCAGGGCTACACGGTCGCCCGCACGCTTGAGACCACCGAGGCCGAGCTGATGCACACGGTGTTTCCGCACCCGACGCTGTCGGAGATGATGCACGAAGCGGTCCTTGCCGCTTACGGCCGGGCCATCCACATCTAGACCATGGTCGCCACCGCGCCCACCTTGCCGCGCAAGCCGGCCTGGATCCGGGTCCGGGCTCCGGGTGGCGCCGCGTTCCACGAGACGCGCCGGCTGGTCCACGACCTGAAGCTGCACACGGTGTGCGAGGAAGCGGCCTGCCCGAACATCGGCGAGTGCTGGTCGAAGCGCCACGCCACCGTGATGATTTTGGGCGAGGTGTGCACGCGCGCCTGCACGTTCTGCAACGTCAAGACCGGCAAGCCGAACGCGCTGGACGAGGGCGAGCCCGACCGCGTCGCCCTGGCGGTCGCCGGCATGGGGCTCGCCCACGTGGTCGTCACCTCGGTCGATCGCGATGACCTGGCGGATGGTGGCGCCGGCCACTTCGCCCGCGTCATCGCCGCCATCCGTACCGCGACGCCCACCACCACCATCGAGGTGCTGACGCCGGACTTCCTGCGCAAGCTGGGCGCCGCCGAGGTGGTGATCGACGCGCGGCCCGACGTCTACAACCACAATGTCGAGACGGTGCCCCGGCTCTATCGCGCGGTGCGGCCGGGCGCGCGCTATTTCACCAGCATGCGCCTGCTCGCCGCTGTGAAGGAGCGCGATCCCGCCATTTTCACCAAGTCAGGCCTGATGGTCGGCTTGGGCGAGACGCGCGCCGAGATCCTGCAGGTGCTCGACGACCTGCGCGCTGCCGAGGTCGACTTCGTCACCATCGGCCAGTATCTGAGGCCGACGCCGCGCCACCACCCGGTCGAACGCTACGTGCCGCCTGAGGAGTTCGCGGACTTGGCCGAGGCGGCGCGCGGCAAGGGGTTCCTCATGGTCGCGGCCAGCCCGTTGACCCGTTCGTCCTACCATGCCGATCGCGACTTCGCGGCGTTGCAGGCCGCGCGGCTGGTGCAAGCTCGACCGTAGACCGCCATGCCGACCCACGCCGAGACGCGCGTGATGCCCTACAGCGCCGAGCAGCTCTACGGCTTGGTCGCCGACATCGCGCGCTACCCCGAGTTCCTGCCCTGGTGCGTGGCCGTGCGGGTGCGTCGGCGCGACGGCGCCGAGGTGCACGCCGACATGGCGATCGGCTTCAAGATGTTCCGCGAGACGTTCACCTCGCGCGTGACGCTGAGCCCCGTGGACGCCATCGAGGTCGCCTACATCGACGGGCCGTTCCGCTATCTCAGGAACCATTGGCGTTTCGTCGACCAGCCGGGCGGCGGCTGCCAGGTCGACTTCTTCGTCGACTTCGAGTTCCGCTCGGCCCTGCTTCAACGGGCGATCGGCGCGCTGTTCGGCGAGGCCGTGCGCCGGCTGGTCGCGGCGTTCGAGGGCCGTGCGCGGGCGCTCTACAGCGCCATGCCCGAGACCCGACCTACGACGTCGCCGGCCTGAGCGCCACGAGGACGAGACGCAGCGCCGCCTCGACGCTGAGGGCGCGCACCCGGTCGCGCCCCGCGTCGCCGAAGCGGTGGACCTCGGCGATCGTCCCGCGGCCCCTGGCGGCGCACGCCAGCCACACCAGCCCGGTCGGCTTGGCCTGGGAATCGCTGCCCGGCCCCGCGACCCCCGTGATCGCGATGGCGAGGCCTGCGCGCGAGTGAGCCAGCGCGCCCTCGGCCATGGCGCGCGCGACCGCCTCGCTGACCGCACCGTCGTGCCGGATCACGGCAGGATCAACGTCCAGGAGTTCGCTCTTGGCCTCGTAAGAGTAGACGACGAAGCCGCGATCGACCACGTCGGACGATCCGGGCACGGCGGTCAGCGCGCCGCAGAGCAGACCGCCCGAGCAGCTTTCGGCGGTGACGAGCATGATGCGCCGGGCTCGGCACGCGGCCAGCACCTGCGCGGCCAGCGTGCGCAAGGTGGAATCGATGGTCACGCCGACCCCAGCGTCCATGTCATGAACCCGATGGTCAGCGCGGCGCCCAAGGCAGCGAAAACGCCATCGGCCATGGCGGCGATGCCGCGCGGTACGCGCACCAGGGACTCCAGCGCCGGCCAGGGCCGCGCGTGCAGGAAGAGCTGGTAGGCGCCGAAGGCGAGCAGCACGCCCGCCGGGGTGATCGGCGCCGCCGCGCCGACCAGCATCTGGCCTGCCAGGTCGCGCACCACCAGGCGCCTGGATTCCGCCTCGATCAGGCCGGCGGCCGCGGAACGCAGGGCGTGCTCGCAGGTCCAGACGCCGAGCGCCGCCGCCGCGATGGCGACGAGGGCCGCGAGCCAGGGTCCGCCGGCGACGTCCGCGCCGACCACCAGGGCCAGACCCAGCGCCGAGGCGATCGGGCCGCCGAACCGAGGCAGCATGCCGAGGCCACCGACGGTCGCGATGGCGCGCGCGAGCGCGGGCGTCATGGCGCGGGCAGGCGAATGGTCGCACTGGCTTGGGCGGCCAGACCCTCGCCGCGGCCTGTGAAGCCGAGCTTCTCGGTAGTAGTCGCCTTGACGTTGACCCGCGCCGGCGCGACGCCCAGCAGGTTGGCCACGCGGGCGCGGATCGCTTCGCGAAAGGGGCCGACGCGCGGCCGTTCGCCGATGATCGTCAGGTCCACGTTGACGATAGCGCCACCCGCCGCCTCGACCAGGCGCCGCGCCTCGGCGACGAACAGGGCGGAATCGGCGCCACGCCAGCGTTCGTCCGTCGGCGGGAAGTGGACGCCGATATCGCCTGCGCCGAGCGCGCCCAACAACGCATCGATCAGGGCGTGCAGAGCCACGTCGGCGTCCGAGTGGCCGATCAGGCCGTGGTTGTGGGGTACGCGCACGTTGCCAAGCATGATGTGATCGCCGGGGCCGAAGCGGTGCACGTCGAAGCCCTGGCCCACGCGCGTCTCGAAGGCGCCGAGCGCGCGCTGGGCACGCGCCAGGTCGCCGGGTCCGGTGATCTTGACGTTCTCCTCGTCGCCCGCGACCAGGGCGACCGCGTGGCCGGCGGCCTGGGCGATCGCCGCGTCGTCGGGCAGGTCCTGGCCGGCGGCGCGCCGGTGCGCGTCCAATAGGGCGGTGAAGCGGAAACCCTGCGGTGTCTGGGCGCGCCACAGCCCGGCGCGATCGACCGCGGCGGCGATCATGGGTGCTTCGGGGGCCGCGCGCTTGAGCGCGTCGGTCACCGGCAGGGCCGGGATGGCACCGGCGTGATCGTCGAGCGCCGCGAGGACGCGGTCGATGACACCCCGCCCGACGAAGGGCCGGGCGCCGTCGTGGACCAGGACGCGCGCCGGGTTCAGCGGCGCCAGGCTTTCCAGACCCCGCAGGGTCGATTCCTGGCGCGTGGCGCCGCCCAGCAAGGGTTCCAGCAGGTCCAGGCCGGCGCACGCGTCGTCATAGTGAGCACGGTCCGCCTCGTGGATCACCACGCGCACGCCGGCGATCGCGCCATGGGCCGCGAAAGCGCGCGACGCATGGGCGAGTACGGCGGTACCGTTCAACCGGTGATACTGCTTGGGCAGGGCATCACCGAACCGGCTGCCGCGCCCCGCCGCGACGATCAAAGCGTAGGTTTCCGCCATGGCTACGAAACCTAGTGTCACACCCGCGCCGTGCCAAGACGCGTGGGCCGCGCGAGCGGGCCTGCTATAGTGCCATCATGCACGGCTCCCTCGTCCTTCATCTTATCGTTGCCCTCGTGCTTCTGCCCACCGCCGTCCTTGCGGCGCGGCGCGGCGCGGCGCCGTGGCCGGCGGTCGTCCTGGCCGTCGTGGGCTCGGTCGGCTGGGCCGCGATCCAGATCACCGACGGTTGGCTCGGCGGGTTCTCCGGCGCCTTGTGGCTGACCATCGGGACCACCACTGCGCTGTTCGCGGGGTTCTGCTTGCTGGATGCCCGGGTCCGTGCCCTGGGATCGCTCGGCTATCCCTATCTGTTCATCCTGGCCCTGGCCGCGTCGGTTTGGAGCCAGGTGCCCGTGGCGCACGCCATCCCCGTGGCGCACCTTGCCTGGTTCACCGCCCACGTGCTTATCGCCGTGGTGACCTACGGCCTGCTGACGCTCGCGGCGGTGGCGGCGGTCGCGGTCCTGGTGCAGGAACGGGCGCTCAAGGCACGGCGTCCCTTGCGCTGGCCGCCCGGGCTGCCCTCCATCGCCGACAGCGAGGCGGTGGAATGGCGCCTGCTGCTGGCCGGCGAGGTGGTGTTCGGGCTTGGCCTGGCCAGCGGTGTCGGAACCCTGCTGGTCCAGCACGGTCCGGCCGCGTTGGACCACAAGGTCGTGCTGTCGGTGCTGGCGTTTCTGGCGGTAGGCGGGGTGTTGGTCATCCATGCGCGCAGCGGTCTGCGGGGCCGGCGTGCCGCACACTGGGTCCTGGCCGGTTATCTGCTGCTGACCCTGGCCTACCCGGGCGTCAAGTTTGTCCAGGATGTGCTGATCGGATAGGGAATCTGCTGCATCGCAGCAAAGACTTGCTTCGCCAGATGGATCGGCTAGAGTTGCACATATTCTGGGCGAATCCAGAGAATCGCCTAAGAATTGCGCAGCATGAAACTGCAGATCGGACCCGTCTCCATCGACAGCAACGTCGTGCTGGCCCCCATGTCGGGGGTCACCGACCTGCCGTTCCGTCGCCTGGTCAAGCGCCGCGGCGGTGCCCTGGTAATCTCGGAGATGATCGCCAGCGAGGCCATAGTGCGCGAATCGCGCAAGTCGCTGCTGATGGCCCGCACCGAGCCCGAGGAAGCGCCCATGGCGGTGCAGCTCGCGGGCTGCGAGCCGGCCGTCATGGCCGACGCGGCGCGGCTCAACGAGGACCGTGGCACCGCGCTGATCGACATCAACATGGGCTGCCCGGTCAAGAAGGTGGTCAACGGCGAGGCGGGATCGGCGCTGATGCGCGACCTTGGCCACGCGGGGAGGATCCTCGAGGCGGTGGTCAAGGCCGTGCGCCTACCCGTGACCCTGAAGATGCGCACCGGCTGGGACGATGCGTCGCGCAACGCGCCCGAGTTGGCGCGCATCGCCGAAGACACGGGCATCCGCATGGTCACGGTGCACGGTCGCACGCGCTGCCAGTTCTACGATGGCAGTGCCGACTGGGCGTTCATCCGCCGGGTGAAGGAGGCGACCAGCCTGCCGGTCGTCGGCAACGGCGACGTCGTTACCGTCGAGAACGCGGCCGAGCTGCTTCGCCAATCCGGTGCCGACGGTGTGATGGTCGGGCGTGGCTGCTACGGACGGCCGTGGTTCCCGCGCCAAGTCGCCGCCTATCTCGCTGACGGCGTGCGCCTGCCCGATCCGACCCTGGCCGAGCAGCTCGCGCTGGTGCTCGAGCATTACGACGCCATGCTCGTCCACTATGGCCACGAGCGCGGTAGCCGCATCGCGCGCAAGCACCTGGGCTGGTACAGCAAGGGCCTGCCCGGTGCGGCCGAGTTCCGCGAAAGGATCAACCGCGAGGCCCAGCCGGCGCGGGTCGTCGAGATGATCCGCGCGTTCTTCGTGCCTCACGTCGAGCGCGAAGCGGCATGACCCGCGCCGCCGCGCTCCTCGCGCTCGCGCCCTGGCCCCAGACGCCCGGCGTCGACGCGGTGATGGCGGTGGTACCCGACGCGGTGCTCGTGATCGACGGCGCCGACCGCATCCGCCAGGTCAACCCGGCGGCGGAACAGATGTTGGCGCTTTCCGCCGGTCTCCTGGTCGGGCTCGGCCTGGCCGACCTGGTCGGCGACGACGGCGCCCTGCTGCCGCTGATCAAACGGGCGAGGCACGACGGCGGCGTGGTGACCGCGTACGACGTGCCGGTGCGCTCGCCGCGCGCCGAACTGTCCGAGACCGACGTGCGGGCCGTGCGGGTCGATGACGCGGGTCACGTGGTCGTGGTGCTGCGCGAACGGGAGGGTGCTCGCCGCCTTGGCGAGCTGATCGGCCGGGACTCCGCCGGCCGTTCACTTGCCGGGTTGGCCGCGATGCTGGCCCACGAGGTGCGCAACCCGCTGTCGGGCATCCGCGGGGCAGCCCAGCTCGTCGCCGCGGACCTGCCCGAGGGCCAGCGCGGGCTCGCCGCTCTGATCGTCGCCGAGGCCGACCGCATCCGTGCCCTGGTCGATTCCATGGAGGCGATCGGCGATCCGGCGTTCGGTCCGCGCGGCCCGGTCAACATCCACGAGGTGCTGGACCACGTTCGTCGTGTCGCCGTAGCGGGCGTCGCTAAGGGGATCGCCATCCGCGATGCGTTCGACCCGTCCCTGCCGCCGGTCCAAGGCAACCGCGATCGCCTGGTGCAGTTGTTCCTGAACCTCGTCAAGAACGCGGCCGAGGCGTGCGGCCCCAAAGGCACCATCACGTTGCGCACGGGCTTCGACCACGGGTGGCGGCGTGACGGCGTGGCCATGCCGATCGTCGTGACCGTCGAGGACGATGGGCCGGGCATTCCGGAGTCCGTGCGGCCGCGCCTGTTCGAAACGTTCGCCACGACCCGGCGCACCGGGCGCGGGTTGGGCTTGGCCATCGTCGCGGCGATCGCGACCGACCACGGCGGCGCCGTCGAGGTGGATTCACGCCCCGGCCGCACGGCCTTCTGCGTCGCGCTGCGCGCCGCGCGCGAGGAACCGGCGCCATGACTGGCTCGGTGCTCATCGCTGACGATGATAGCGCCATCCGCCGGGTCCTGACCGAGGCGCTGACACGCCGCGGCCACGACGTCAAGGCGGCGCCCGACGGCGCCACGTTGTGGCGCTGGGCCGAGACGGGCGAGGGGGACGTGGTCGTCACCGACGTCGCCATGCCCGACATGGACGGCTTCGATCTCTTGGCGCGGCTCAAGCGCGCGCGGCCCGGCCTGCCCGTCATCGTCATGAGCGCTCGCTCGACGCTCGCGACGGCGGTGCAGGCGACCCAGGGCGGCGCCTTCGACTACCTGGCCAAGCCCTTCGATCTGGACGACCTGGTGCGCCTGGTGGACCGCGCGCTCGGCGATGGCGATGGCGCCATTGTGGCGAGCGAGGCCGAGGCCGGCGTCGCCACGACGATGATCGGGCGCTCGCCGGCCATGCAGGCGCTCTACCGCACCATCGCCCACTTGGCGGGGACCGACCTGACCGCCCTGATCACCGGGGAGTCCGGCACCGGCAAGGAGTTGGTCGCGCGCGCGCTCCACGACTTCAGCGCCCGGCGCGCCGGGCCTTTCGTCGCGGTCAACATGGCCGCTATCCCGCGGGAATTGGTCGAGAGTGAGCTCTTTGGCCACGAGCGTGGCGCCTTCACCGGCGCGGTCGGCCGGCGCACCGGGCGCTTCGAGGAGGCGGCGGGCGGCACGTTGTTCCTGGACGAGATCGGTGACATGCCGGCGGACGCCCAGACGCGGCTGCTGCGCGTCCTCCAGGAAGGTTCGTTCGCGCGCGTCGGCGGGCGCGGCGCCATCGACACCGACGCCCGTATCGTCGCGGCGACCAACCGCGACCCCGTAGCCATGGTCGCGTCCAGAACGCTGCGCCAGGATCTCTACTACCGACTGAACGTGGTGCCGCTGCACGTGCCGCCGCTACGCGAACGGACCGAGGACGTTCCAGCGCTGGTCGCCGCGTTCGCTAACCAGTGCGCGCGCGAGGGGCTGCGACCCAAGACGTTCACCGCCCAGGCCATGGCCCGGCTGCGCGCACACCCGTGGCCGGGCAACGTGCGCGAGCTGCAGAACGTGGTGCGCCGCGCCCTGCTGCTGAGCCCGGGGGAAACCATCGGCGCCGAAGCGGTCGCGCGCTACCTGAAGGCTGGGCCGGTCGAGGCGGGTTCGGGAGACGGGCTTGGTGCCATCGTCGAGCGCCACGTGCGCGCCTACCTGGAGGCGCACGGCGATGCGGTGCCGATCCGGGGCCTCTACGGCCAGGTGCTGCGCGAGGTCGAGCGGCCGCTCGTCGAGTTGACGCTCCGCGCGACCTACGGCAATCAGTTGCGCGCGGCCGAGCTCTTGGGGCTCAATCGCAATACGTTGCGCAAGAAGATCCGCGAGCTCGGCATCGCAGTCGCCAGGGGGTCGCGGTCGTGACCGGGTTGACAAGCGCGCTGTCCTGGCCGCGGCTGCGCGCCGTCGCGCGCGACCCGCGGATTACCGGCCGGCTGGCGTTCGCGCTGACCGCCGCGGCCCTGACCTCGAGCGCCGCGACCTACACGGTGTGGACCCAGTCGGGACCCCAGGGCCCCGGCACGGACACGGTCCTGCTGCTGCTCAACCTGGATCTGATCCTGCTGCTGTGTCTGGGCGTCGTGGTGCTGCGGCGCCTGGTCTCGGTGTGGACCGAGCGGCGCCGGGGTGCGGCGGGCGCACGGTTGCATACGCGGCTGGTGGCGTTGTTCGGTTTGGTCGCCATCACGCCGACCATCGTGGTCGCGGTGTTCTCGGCCTACTTCCTCCAGTTTGGCCTGGACGCTTGGTTCAGCGAGCGAGTGCGCACGGCGTTGCGGGAATCGGTCGAGGTCGCCACCGCGTACCACGAGGAGCACCGCAACAACATCCGGGCGGATGCTCTGGCGGTGGGGCGCGACATCGCGCGCTCCTCGGCCAGCCTGTTCGACAACCCGGCCTTGTTCGGCCGCTTCCTCGAGACCCAGGCGGACCTTCGTTCGCTGACCGAGGCGGTGGTGTTCACGCGCGACGGCACGATCTTCGGGCGCTCGGGGCTGTCGTTTTCCATCACACTCGAGCCGATCTCGGTCGAGACCCTGGACGCGGCGGCGGCGACCGACGTGGTGCTGCTGACCGATGAATCCGACGACCGCGTGCGCGCGCTGACCCGCCTGGACACCCTTGTTGACGCCTACCTGGTCGTCGGACGCTTCGTCGACAGCCGGGTCATCAGTCACATGGACCGGGTCAACGCGGCGAGCGACGAGTACTTCCAGCTCGAACAGCAACGCTCGGGCCTGACCATCCGCTTCGCGCTGATCTACGTGATCGTAGCGCTTCTGCTTCTTTTCGCCGCCGTGTGGGTCGGCCTGACCTTCGCGACGGGCCTGGCGCGGCCGATCTCGGGCCTGCTCGTGGCGGCCGAGCGCGTGCGCGCCGGCGACCTGACCGCGCGCGTGCGCGAGACACGCACCGACGACGAGATCGGCATGCTGGGCCGTTCATTCAACCGCATGACCGATCAGATCGAGGCCCAGCGCGACGAGCTGGTCGAGGCCAACCGTCAGATCGACAGCCGGCGACGCTTCACCGAATCCGTACTCTCCGGGGTCTCCGCCGGGGTCATCGGGTTGGGCGCCGATGGCCGGGTGGAGTTGCCCAATCGCTCCGCGTTGCGCCTGCTGGGTGCCACCGAGGACGCTATCGCCGGTCGGCCCTTCGCCGAGGTCATGCCCGAGGCGGCCCCCGCGCTCGAGGCGGCGCGGGCCTCGGCGCAGGGCCACACCGAGGACGAGATCGCGCTGGAGCGCGATCGTCGCGCGCTCACGTTCTTCGTGCGGGTCACGCGCGAGGAACGCGTGGCGGGCGACGCGCCCGGCTTCGTCGTGACGTTCGACGACGTGTCCGCTCTGGTGGCGGCCCAGCGCACGGCCGCGTGGGCCGACGTCGCGCGACGAATCGCTCACGAGATCAAGAATCCACTGACGCCAATCCAGTTGTCCGCCGAACGCCTGAAGCGCCGCTATCTCAAGCAGATCACGGTCGATCCGGAGGTGTTCACTGCGTGCATCGACACGATCGTGCGCCAGGTCACCAACCTCGGCCGCATGGTCGACGAGTTCTCGACCTTCGCCCGACTGCCGGCGCCGACCTTCGCGGCGGAGGATCTCGGCGACCTGGTGACCCAGGCGACGCTGCTTCAGGAGACGGCGCACCCCGAGATCGCCTTCGAGCGCCAACTGCCGGCGGCGCCCGTGGTGGTGTCATGCGACGGACGGCAGATCATCCAGGTCCTGACGAACCTGTTGCAGAACGCCATCGACGCCATCGAGGGCCGGCCCGAGCCAGCGACGGGCGCCAACCCGCCGGGACGCGTGAGGGTCAACCTGACCGTCTGGGGAACATCGGTGGTGATCGAGGTCATCGACAACGGGCGCGGGCTGCCGCCCGGCCGGCGCAGCAGCCTGACCGAACCCTATGTGACGACGCGCACCAAGGGCACCGGCTTGGGGCTGGCCATCGTGCAGCGGATCGTACAGGATCACGGCGGCGTCCTGACCTTGGACGACGCCGCCGAAGGTGGGGCGTGCGTCCGGGTGGTCATGCCGGTCCGTGGCGGCGAGGCGCCCGACCGGGCGGCCGTGTCGTCACGGTAGGGCAGGGGTTGAGCGGAACGTCATGGGCCTCGACATCCTCATCGTCGACGACGAAGCGGACATCCGCAGCCTCGTGACCGGCATCCTCGAGGACGAGGGGTTCGTCTGCCGTACCGCGGCCGACAGCCGCTCGGCGTTCGAGGCGCTCGAGGCTCGGCGGCCGAGCCTGATGCTGCTGGACGTCTGGCTGCAGGGCAGCGAATTGGACGGGCTCACGATGCTCGACCTGATCCGTCGCGATCATCCGGACCTGCCGGTCGTGGTGATCAGCGGCCACGGCACGATCGAGACGGCGGTCAACGCCATCAAGCAGGGCGCCTACGACTTCATCGAAAAGCCGTTTCAGACCGACCGGCTGCTCGTCATCGTCGAGCGCGCCATCGAGGCGGCGCGGCTGCGGCGCGAGAACGCCGAGCTGCTGAACCACTCGACGGTCGGCAACTCCCTGATCGGCGGCAGCGCCGCCATGACGCAGGTGCGCAACGCGATCAGCCGCGTGGCACCGACGGGAAGCCGCGTGCTCGTCACCGGCCCGCCCGGCTCGGGCAAGGACGTGGTGGCACGGCTGATCCATGCCCAGTCGAAGCGCGCGGGGTCGCCCTTCGTGACAGTGAACGCGGCGACCATGGCGCCCGAGCGCATGGAGATCGAGCTGTTCGGAGTCGAGGCCGGTGCGCTTGGTGCCGGAAGCCCGCGCAAGGTCGGGACCTTCGAGCTGGCCCACGGCGGCACGCTGTTCCTGGACCAGGTCGCCGACATGCCGCGCGAGACCCAGGGCAAGATCCTGCGCGCGCTGCAGGACCAGACGTTCCAGCGGGTTGGCGGCGGGCCTCAGGTGCACGTGGACGTACGCGTGATCGCCGCGTCGAGCCGCGATCTGGCCGCCGAGATCGCCGCGGGCACCTTCCGAGAGGATCTGTTCTACCGCTTGAGCGTCGTGCCGATCCGCTTACCCTCGCTGGCCGAGCGGCGTGACGACGTTCCAGTGCTTGCGGCCTACTTCATGCAGAAGGCGGCGGACGCCGCGGGCCTGCCGGTACGCCCCATCGCCGAGGACACCCTGGTCGCATTGCAGGCGGCGGAGTGGCCAGGCAACGTCCGTCAGCTGCGCAACGCCATCGACTGGCTGTTGATCATGGCACCTGGGGATGCCCAATCGCCGATCACCGGCGCCATGCTGCCACCCGAACTCGGCGTGCGCGCACCCGAAGCGCTCAAGCCCGACCGCAGCGGCCAGGTCATGGCGCTGCCGTTGCGCGAGGCGCGCGAGATGTTCGAGCGCCAGTATCTGGAAGCGCAGCTCAGCCGTTTCGGTGGCAACATCTCGCGCACGGCGGCGTTCATCGGCATGGAACGATCGGCCTTGCACCGCAAGCTGAAGTCGCTGGGCGTCGCCGACGATGGCCGGCAATCGGGCGTCGGACCGCGTTCGTGATCCAGCCTGACGGCGCGCGAAGGATCCGACCATGAAGGTGATCATCTGTGGCGCGGGCCAGGTGGGCTTCAACATCGCGCGCAGCCTGTCGGCCGAGGGCAACGACGTCACCGTGCTCGATATCAACCCCGATCTGGTCGCCAAGGTGACCACGGCGCTCGACGTGAAGGGCCTGGTCGGTTTTGCGTCGTACCCGTCGGTGCTTGAGCAGGCGGGCGCCGCTGATTCCGACATGATCATCGCCGTGACCTTCGCGGACGAAGTCAACATGGTGGCGTGCGAGGTGGCGCACGCCCTGTTCAACGTGCCGACCAAGATCGCGCGCGTGCGCTCACAGAACTACCTGGAGCCGCAATGGCGCGACTTGTTCCGCCGCGACAGCATGGCGATCGACGTCATCATCTCGCCCGAGATTGAGGTGGCGCGCGCCATCATGCGCCGGCTCGACGTACCCGGCGCGCTCGACGTCATCGAGGCCGCCGAGGGTCGCGTGCGCGTCACCGCCGTGCGCCTGGAGAAGGACTGCCCAATCGCCGACACGCCGTTGGAACGGCTGGCCGAGATGTTTCCCGATCTCGGCGTGTTCGTCGTTGGCATCATCCGAGGCGACCGACTGGTCGTGCCGCACGGTGGCGATTCGCTGCGCGTCGGCGACGAGGTCTACTTCGTCGCGCCGACGGAGCGCGTGTCCCAGGCGATGGCGGCGTTCGGCCATCGCGAGCGCGAGGCCCGACGCATCCTGATCGTGGGCGGCGGCAATGTCGGTCTATTCCTCGCGCGCCAGTTCGAGGAGGAGCACCCGAACGTCAACGTCAAGATCATCGAGATCAACCGCGACCGCGCGGCCCAGATCGCCGACCAGTTGTCGCGCACCGTGGTGCTGCACGGCGACGCGCTGGATCGCGATATCCTGGAGGAAGCCAACGTCGCCAACACCGAGACCGTGGTCGCGGTCAGCAACGACGACGAGGTCAACATCTTGGCGTCGTTGCTGGCTAAGCGGTTCGGGGCGGTGCGCGCGGTGACGCTCATCAACAGCTCGACCTACGGCGCGCTGATCGGTTCGCTCGGCGTCGACGTGACGGTGAACCCGCGCGAGACGACGGTCAGCCGCATCCTGGAGCACGTCCGGCGGGGCCGCATCAGCGCCGTCCATTCGCTGCGCGAAGGCATCGCCGAGATCATCGAGGCCGAGGCGCTGGACACCTCGCCCATCGTCGGCCGGCCCATGCGCGAGGCCAAGCTGCCGCAGGGTGTGCGCATCGGCGCCATCGTGCGCGACGGCAAGGTCGTCGTGCCGCGTGGCGACACCGTCATCAAGGCCAAGGACCGGGTCATCATCTTCGCCGAGACCGAGATGGTGAAGAAGTTTGAGAAGCTGTTCTCGGTCCGCTTCGAGTTCTTCTAGGTCGGAGGATCCGTGTCGCGCATCGCTTTTGTCAACGGTCGCTACGTGCCCCAGGCCAAGGCTCAGGTGCACGTCGAGGACCGGGGCTATCAGTTCGCCGACGGCGTCTACGAGGTCGCGTTCGTTCTGGGCGGACGCATGGTCGACGAGCCTGGACATCTGGCGCGGCTGAGCCGGTCGCTCGAAGCCCTGGCCATGGCGATGCCCATGACCGAGGCCGCGCTCGGCGCGGTCTTGCGCGAGACCATCGCGCGCAATCGCCTCGTGGACGGCATCGTTTACGTGCAGATCAACCGCGGCGTGGCGCCGCGCGCCCACGCCTTCCCGAAGGGTCCCCTGCGCCCGTCGATCGTTGTCACGGTCAAGCTCATGCCGGTGCCGCGTGACGCGGACACCTGGGCCGGGGTCGCCGTGGTCACGCTGCCCGATCTGCGCTGGAAGCGGGTCGATGTGAAGACCGTAGGGCTGCTGGCCAACTGCATGGCCAAGCAGGCGGCGGCCGAGGCCAGGGCCTACGAGGCCTGGATGGTGGACGACCAGGGGCTGGTCACCGAAGGCGCATCGACCAACGCCTGGATCGTCGATGGCGAAGGCAGGACAGTGACCCGCCCGCTGGGCCCCGACATACTGCCCGGCATAACGCGCGATGTGGTGTTGCGGCTCGCACGGGCTCATGGCGTGCCGGTTATTGAGCGGGCATTCACGGTCGTCGAGGCCAAGGCGGCGCGCGAGGCGTTCCTGACCAGCACCACCTCGTTCGTCCGGCCGGTGATCAGCATCGACGGTCAGACCATCGGCAACGGCGCAACCGGTTCGGTCACGCGCAAGCTGCTGGGCCTCTACCTCGACCACGCCCGCGGCGCGGGGCTCGCCGCCGCATGACGGTCGCGCGTCTGCCGAGCGCGGTCCTGTTCGACTGGGATGGTACGCTGATCGACAGTTGGGGCGCGATCCACGCCGCCCTGGTGGGCACCCAGCGGGCGTTCGGCGTGGAACCCTGGAACCTGGTCGAGACCCGCGCCCGGCTGCAGTCCCTGCGCGATCATTTCCCCGTTGCGTTCGGCGAGCGCTGGCGCGAGGCCCTGGCGGACTACCGCACGCGCTACTACGCCAACCATCTGGAGGCGATCGCCATGCTGGACGGGGCCGAGGCGCTGTTGGACGCCTTCGCCGCGCTCGGCGTGCCGCTCGCCGTGGTCAGCAACAAGCTGGGCGATGGTTTGCGCGCCGAGGCGGCGCACGTGGGCTGGTCGGCGCGCTTCGCGTGCCTAATCGGATCGGGCGACGCGGCGCGCGACAAGCCCGACCCGGCGCCGGCGTTCGCCGCGCTCGATGCCTTGGGCATGGCGGCATCCGAGGCCGTGTGGCTGGTTGGTGACAGCACGGTTGATCTCGCCTGCGCCGAGCGAGCGGGGCTCATGCCGGTGCTCGTCGGCGACGATCCGGCCGCCCACGCGGCGGCTCATGCGGTAGCGGGTCCCGTCGTGCCGCGTCTCGCCGACTGCCATGCCCTGCGCGATTACGTCGCCGCCCTCAAAGGCGGCGTGGAACAATCGGCCCGCATCCCTATATAGTGGTTTTTCGGCCCGGGACGGGGGTGTCCGGCGCCAGGAACATAATCGCCACGACACCGGCGCGCCCAGCGCACGACGGGGTCCAAGGCGAAGGGGAGGGGGGCGCGATGTCGGTCGAGAAGTCGCAGAACGTACAGGACGTGTTTCTGAACCACGTGCGCAAGAACAAGATGCCGGTGACGATTTTCTTGGTGAACGGCGTGAAGCTTCAAGGGATCATCAGCTGGTTCGACAACTTTTCGGTGCTGCTGCGTCGTGACGGTCACGCGCAGCTTGTGTACAAGCACGCGATCTCCACGGTGATGCCGGCGCAGCCCGTGCAGCTGTTCGATGCCGCCAAAGAAGGCGAAGAAGCACACTGAGGTAGCGGCCGCGGGCCGCGAGCCCACGTCGGCGCGCTCGGCGCGCCGTGTGCTGGTGGTGCATCCGGCGCGCGGGCCCGAGGGCGCGCGCAGCGCCGAGGCCCGCCTCGACGAGGCGCAGGGCCTCTCGCACGCCATCGATCTGGAGATCGCCGCCGCGCGCGTGGTGACGGTGCGCGAGCCGCGCCCGGCGACGCTGCTGGGCCAAGGCAAGGTCACCGAACTCGCCACGCTGTGCGACGAGCAGGGCATCGGCCTGGTGGTTGTCGACGCACCGCTGACGCCGGTGCAGCAGCGGAACCTGGAAATGGCGTGGTCGGCCAAGGTGATCGACCGCACCGGCCTGATCCTCGAGATCTTCAGCGCCCGAGCGCGTACGCGCGAAGGGTCGCTGCAGGTGGAGATGGCGGCGCTCAGCTACCAGCGGAGCCGTCTGGTGCGCTCGTGGACCCACTTGGAACGTCAGCGCGGCGGTTTCGGCTTCCTGGGTGGGCCCGGCGAATCCCAGATCGAGGCAGACAGGCGGCTGATCGACGAGCGGCTGGTGCGGCTCAAGCGCGAACTGATCGAGGTCGCGCGCACGCGTGCGCTGCACCGCCGCGCCCGCCAACGCGTGCCCTATCCGGTGATCGCTCTGGTTGGCTACACCAACGCCGGCAAGTCGACCCTGTTCAACCGGCTGACCGGTGGCGCGGTGTTCGCCGACGACCAGTTGTTCGCGACGCTGGACCCGACCCTGCGCAGCCTGGTGCTGCCCTCGGGCCGACGCTGCATCCTGTCGGACACGGTGGGGTTCATCTCGGATCTGCCGACGCAGCTCGTCGCCGCGTTCCGCGCCACGCTCGAGGAGGTCGTCGAGGCCGACTTGGTCATCCACGTGCGTGACGCCAGTCACGCGGACAGCGACGCCCAGGCCGCCGACGTGCACGCGGTCCTGCGCGAGCTGGGGCTGGGTTCGGTGCTCGATCGCGATCTGATGATCGAGGCGATGAACAAGATCGATCGGCTGGACGACGAAGCGCGGGCTCGCCTGCGCGCCCCGACGGCGCGCCAGCCCAACACGGTCGCGATCTCGGCGGTGACCGGAGAAGGCTGCGACGATCTGCTCGCGACCATCGACCGTCGCCTGCGCAACGGCCGCACGGTCGTTGATCTGGTCCTGCCGTTCGATGCCGGCCAAGCGATCCACTGGCTCTATCGCCACGGCGAGGTCATGGCGCGCGAGGACGCCGAGGACGGCGTGCGCCTGACCGTCGGCCTCGACCCCGAGGACTTGGCGCGCTTCGAGGAACGCTGGCCGGGCGGCGCGGTCAGCCAGGCCTGACCGGCAGGGTGATGCGCGACGCGCGATCCGCGGCGTGGTGGATCGTCTGAGTGGCCTTGACGCCTGCCGGCGCGCGGCCGAACAAGTCGGCGGTGTTGGGGTTGCGGTCGTAGCGGTTGAAGCAGCTCGACGAGACCTCGACGCGCAGCCAGTGGCCCTTGCGGAACACGTGGCTGGTGGCCCACAGGTCCACGGTCAACGTGTACGGCCGACCGGGTTCCAGCAGGCTCGGCGCCTCGAGCGATTCGCGGTAGCGGGCGCGCAAGATGCCGTCCTGAACCAGGTGCGCCGTCTGGTTCTCGAACACGTCCACGAGGGCGACGGTGAAGTCGGTGTCGGGCGCGCTCGACTGGATGTGCAGCGTCGCCGTGATGGGGCCGGTGACCTCGAGGTCCGCCTCGAGCGGCGCCGAGGTGTAGACCAGCACGTCGGCGCGCCGTTCGATGGGCCGACGGTCGCCCATCTGGCCGGCGAGCGACCAGCAGTCAATCTCGACCGTGTCGGCCACCGGGTCGGCCGGATCGTAGACGAAGCGGTCCGGTGGTTCGTCGCCGGGACGGACGCGATCGAGCGTGCCATCGCCATCGAGCCCGTTAGCCCGCCCGCCGCTGTGCAGGAAGATGTCGGTGGCCACGGCGTCGGGCGGCGGCCAGTTTTCCAGGTCGATCCAGCGATCGGCACCCATGGTGTAGACGTGGGCGGCACCCCGGCGGTCGAAGCCGTTGTCCAAGCCCATCAGGTAGCGGTCGAAGAATGCCTGGAACGTGTCCCACTTGTGGGCACCGGTGCCGGCGTCAACCGGCAGCAGGCCGACGCGGTGCAGGGCGTCCGCCGTGCCTTCGTGGTCCCACGGGCCGATGAACAAGTGGTTGTGCCGTGTCGGAGCGTTGCGCGCGCGCAGGTCCCGCCAGTCGGCGATGACGCGGCCCAGATAGTTGTCATACCAGCCGCTCCAATGCAGCACCGGGATGCGCACCAGGTCGAGCGCCTGGAGCAGGCTGCGTTCGGTCCAGAACGGGCCGGGCGTCGGGTTGGCGACCACGTCGTCGAAGTAGGGGCTGGGCACGCCGCCGGCGTTGGCCATCTCGGCCAGGGGCAGGTGCCAGGTATCGACGTGCGCCATGCCCTGGTACGTGCGCGCGGCCATGCCGATCGCCCACATGCCGACGGTGTTGAGTTGGAGCGCGCCATAGCGGTAGGTGCCGCGGAAGCGATCCAAGGTGATGTCGCCGGGCGCGATGCACGTGAGCGCCGGGTGGCCGCCGACCGCACCGGCCCACGAGGTGAAGCCGAAATACGATTCGCCCCACATGCCGACTCGGCCGTCGCTCCACGGCTGCGCCGCGATCCAGGCGATCGTGTCGGTGCCGTCGGGAATCTCGTTGCCGATCTTGTTGGCCTCGAAGCGGCCTTCCGAGCCCCACTTGCCGCGCACGTCCTGGACCACGGCCGCGTAGCCCTTGGCGACCCAATGGCGGGCGATCGCGGGCATGGCGCAATAGGGCTCGGTCTTGCCGTAGGGCATGCGGGTCAGGATGGCGGGGAAGGGGCCCGGGCCCTCGGGCAGGTAGGCGTCGGTCGCCAGGCGCACGCCGTCGCGCATAGGCACCATAACGTCCGACAGCACGCGGCTGAGCGTGGCCCGCGTCGGCGTCGTGGTTGGGACGGTCGTGAACGCCGGCTGGTCGTGCTTGGCCTGCTGCAGGGCCAGGCCCTTGGAGAGTGCGGTATCGGTCATGGCTTGTCCGATTGCTTGGATGGGCGTTCGCGTTGCTTCGCCGCCTGCCAGTGACGCTCCATATCGTCGAGGCTCGCGTCGGCGAAGCTGCGCCCTTCGGTCGCCAGCCCGGCCTCGACGGAGACGAAACGAGAAGTGAACTTTGCATTAGTCCGTCGTAGAGCTGCTTCGGCATCGATCTTCAAGTGACGCGCGAGGTTGACCAGAATAAAGAGCACATCGCCGAACTCGTCCTCGACGCGATCACCATCGCCGCTGGCGCGGGCTTCGCGTAACTCGCCCAGTTCCTCGTCGAGTTTAAGGACGACACGATCGGCGTCGTCCCAGTCGAAGCCGACGCGGGCGGCGCGACCTTGCAGCTTCTGGGCGCGCATCAACGCCGGCAGGCCAAGCGCCACGTCGGCCAGGGCGCCGCGCGCGCCACGTTCGCGTCGCTTGTGCGCCTCCCAGGCTTCGGTCTGGGCCGCGGCATCGGCGACGCGCGCCCCGCCGAACACATGAGGGTGGCGTCGGATCATCTTGTCGCACACGGCGGCGACCACGTCCGCGAAGTCGAACTGGCCGGCTTCCTCGGCCATGCGCGCGTGGAACACCACTTGGAACAGCAGGTCGCCCAGCTCGTCAACCAACGCCTTGGTGTCGGCGCGGCGGATTGCGTCCTCGACCTCGTAGGCTTCCTCGATGGTGTAGGGCGCGATGGTGGCGAAGGACTGCTCGCGATCCCACGGGCAGCCGGACTTGGGATCGCGCAGCCGCGCCATGATGGCGAGGAGGCGGTCGATCTGGCCGCGAAGGTCGGGGTCGGCCCAGGGCTCGTCCAGGATTTCGGTCATTCGTTGTGAGCGCATAATATTGATTATGGAAAATTAGGATCGATCTTGACCAAGGCACGCGCGAGCATCACGGGTACGTCTTGAAATGCAGGTCATGCGGTCCGGCCGGCGGGACTTCGACCCAGGGCGCCTTGTCGGCCAGGAAAATGTACTTGCGGCGTCTTGGCTTGGGCAGCCGGGTATCAATCGCCGAGGCGAACGGATGCAGCAGGTCGGGACAACGCGGATCGTGGACCCACAGCGTGCTGCCGCAGTCGCGGCAGAAGCTGCGCCGGGCTTCGCTCAGCTTGCCCTTGGGCGTCGGCTCGCCGGGTTCAGGGGCGACGCGGTCGGCGCGCACGCGGTAGACGCTGATGTGGTTCTTGCCGGTGACCTTGAGCGTCTTGGCCTTGGCGAACAGGTTGATGGCGTAGCCGCCCCCACCGGCGGTCTTGCGGCAGACCGAGCAGTAGCAGCGCATGTAGGGCGCGTACGGCGTCTCGGCCTCGTCCGTGAAGTGAACCGCGCCGCAATGGCACGAGCCCTCGAGTTTCATCGCCCGTCCTCCATGACGAGTTCCAGGCCATCGTAGCCCGGTTCGACGCCCTCGGGCAGACGGTTTGCCAGCGCCGCGTAGGCGAAGTCGTGCCCCATGTGGGTCAGCACGGCGCGCCGCGGACGTACGCGCTCGATCCAGCCGAGCGCGCGCTCCAGATGGGAATGGACGTAGCTCGGCTCGATGCTCTGGCAGTCGACGACCCACGTCTCGACGCCCTCGAGGGCCGCGAACGCGTCATCGTCCAGGTCGCTCACGTCGGTCGAGTACGCGAACGGCCCGATGCGGAACCCCAACGTAACCATCGTCGGGCCGTGGTTTTGCGGGAACGGCCGCACGGTTGCGCCGGCGACGGCAAACGGCCCGTTCACCGTGCGCGGTTCCAGCGCCGGGCGGAACCAGCTCGTGGTCTTGGCCTCGAAGGCGTAGCCGAAGCGCCGCGCCAACTCCGCCAGGGTCTCGGCGTCGCCGTAGGCCGGCACAGCCGTGTCCATGGCGCGGCAGATCAGGCGCAGGTCGTCGATGCCGTGGCAGTGATCGGCGTGGGCGTGACTGAACAGCACCGCGTCGATCCGCGTGACCTGGGCATCGAGCAACTGGGCGCGCAGATCGGGCGAGGCATCGATCAACAGCCGCGTAGCGCCCTGCTCGACCAGCACCGAGGACCGCCGACGCCGGTCGCGCGGGTCCGGCGAATGGCATACCGCGCAGTCGCAGCCCAAGAGCGGCACGCCGCCCGAGGCGCCGCAGCCCAGGACCGTCACGCGCACGAGGGCGCCCGCGCCTTCGTGAAAAGATTCAGAAACGTGGCGGTCGTCGCTTCCGCCAGGGCGTCCGGACCAACGCCTTTCTGCTCGGCGACCACGCGCGCCGTGTGGGCGACGAACGCCGGCTCGTTGGACCGCCCGCGCATGGGCACGGGCGCCAGGTACGGCGCGTCGGTCTCGACCAGCATGCGGTCGAGCGGCACCATCCTGGCGACCGCGCGCATCTCCTCGGCGTTCCTGAACGTCACGATACCCGAGAACGAGATGACGAAGCCGAGATTGAGGCAGCGGCGTGCCATGACCCGGTCCGACGAGAAGCAGTGGATCACGCCCCTCGCCTCGCCCTGGCCTACGGCGGCCAGCGTATCGACGGTGTCGTCGTCGGCGTCGCGGCTGTGCACGATCAACGGCAGGCCGGTGGCCCGCGCCGCTTGGATGTGCGCGGCGAACGCGGCGCGCTGCGTCGCGCGCGGCGCGTGGTCGTAGTAGTAGTCAAGCCCCGTTTCGCCGAGGCCGATCACCTTGGCGTGCCCGGCGCGCTCGACCAGGGTCTCGGGCGTCACCGGCTCGTCCGCGACATTGTGCGGGTGGACACCGACCGAGCAGTAGACCGGCGCGTGCGCCTCGGCGATGGCGCACACGTTGGGAAACGTCGATAGGCGGGTGCCGATGGTCTGGAACAGGCCGACGCCGGCGTCGCGCGCGCGCGCCAGCACGCCCTCCAGGTCGCCCGCGAGCTGCGGGAAGTCCAGATGGCAGTGGCTGTCCACCAGCATTAGGCGGTCTCCTCGGCGACGAAGCGCGGGAACACCGCCGCCGGCGCCGGCAACGGCGTCCCGGCGACCAGCGCGCCTTTCGGTCCCAGGTCGGCGAAGCGCCGGCGATCGTCGGCCACGCCGAGCTGGCGCAGTACGTCACCGGCCGCGCCGGGAATCACGGGCTGCGCCAGGATCGCCAGGTGGCGGATCGTCTCGGCCAGCACCCACAGCACCATCGCCATGCGCGCCGGATCGGTCTTGCGCAGCGCCCAGGGCGCCTGCTCGTCCACGTAGCGGTTGGACCGGCCGACCACGTCCCACAGCTCGGCCAGCGCGGTGTGAAACGCCTGAACCCTGTAGGCCGCGCGCTGCCGTTCCAGCAGGCCGTACGCCGCGCCCAGCAACACCTTGTCGGCATCGGCGAGCGCGCCGGGCTCGGGCATCCGGGCGCCGCAGTTCTTGCCGATCATGGTGAGCACGCGCTGCACCAGGTTGCCGAAATCATTGGCCAGGTCGCCGTTCAGCCGGCCGACCACGGCACGGTGCGAGAAATCGCCGTCGGCGCCGAACGGCACCTCGCGCAGCACGAAGAAGCGCACCGGATCCAGCCCATAGCGCGCGACCATGGCGTGCGGGTCGATGACGTTGCCGAGCGACTTCGACATCTTCTGGCCTTCCATCGTCCACCAGCCGTGGGCGAACACGCGGCGCGGCGGCTCGAGCCCGGCTGCCATCAGGAACGCCGGCCAGTAGACCGTGTGGAAGCGCAGGATGTCCTTGCCGACCATGTGCAGGTCGGCGGGCCAGTAGCGGGCGTAGAGTTCGCTGTCGGTCGCCGGGTAGCCCACGGCGGTCATGTAGTTGGTCAGGGCGTCGAGCCAGACGTACATGACGTGGCGCGGGTCGCCGGGCACCGGGATGCCCCAGCTGAACGACGTGCGCGAGACCGAAAGGTCCTGCAGGCCGCCCTTGACGAAGGCGATCACCTCGTTGCGCCGGCTGTCGGGCGCCACGAAGTCCGGATGCTCCTCGTAGTGGCGCAGCAGCCGTTCGCCCCACGCCGACAGGCGGAAGAAGTAGCTCGGCTCCTCCACCCATTCGACCGGCGCGCCCGAGGGCGCCAGCCGCGAGCCGTTGGGACCGGGGGAAAGCTCGCTCTCGGTGTAGAACGCTTCGTCGCGCACCGCGTACCAGCCGGCGTAGGTGCCCAGGTAGATCTCGCCGCGTTCGACGAGCGTCCGCCACAGCGCCTGCACACCGCTGGTGTGGCGCGGCTCGGTGGTGCGGATGAAATCGTCGTTGCTCAGATTGAGGAGCGGCCCCAGCGCGCGGAACCGCTCCGAAACCTCGTCGGTGAAGGCCTGCGGGGACTTGCCGGCGGCGGTGGCCGACTTCTTGACCTTCTGGCCGTGCTCGTCGGTGCCGGTCAGGAAGCGGACGTCGTAGCCATCGAGCCGCATGAACCGGGCCAGGGCGTCGCACGCGATCGTCGTGTACGCATGTCCCAGATGGGGGCTGTCGTTCACGTAGTAGATCGGCGTCGTGACGTAGTAGGTCGGGCGCTCGGCCATCCTGGTCTCCGGTACGGGGCGGTGCGTCGCCTGGCTGACGGCTAACCCCGTGCCGCGTAGGCCAGCGCCGAGAACGCGGCGATCACCACCTGCTTGCGGTCCAGCCGCAAGCCATCGGCCTGGAGGGTAAGGCGGCCGACGTTGTCCCACACCTCAACCCAGGCATCAAGACCAGGCTGGCGCGCCCCCGCTCCCGCCCTGCCGGCCACGTAGCGCTCGATCCAGGCGCGCAGCAGATCCATGCCGGTGCGGAACGTCTCGTCGGCGCCGCGCCGCGTCCAGCGCTCGGCCAGATCGTGGACCGCCGCCATGTCGAGCGCCGGCAGGCCCGCCATGACGGCCGCGACATCCTGGTAGAGCTCCGGCCCGCCGGCCTCGATGAGCGCGAGCGCGCGCCCCGGGCTGCCCTCGGCTAGGTCGGTCAGGACCCGCGCCTGGGCGTCGTCGGCGATCCAAGGGCCAATGACGCGCTGCAGGTTGGCAACACCGAGGGGCCGCAGATCGAGCCGGCGGCAGCGCGAGCGCAAGGCCGGCAGCAGACGCGCCGGCGCGTGGGCCACCAGCAGCAAGATCGCATTGGGCGGCGGCTCCTCCAGGATCTTGAGGAGCGCGTTGGCGGCGTTGACGTTCAGATCGTCGGCGGCGTCGCAGATGACGACCCGCCACGGCGCGATCGCCGGGGTCATGCGCACGAAGCCGCTGGCGGCGCGCACGTCGGCGATGACGATCTCGGTGCGCGCCTTGCCGCCCTCGCGCACGCCCTTCTCGATGGTCAGCAGGTCGGGGTGCGTGCCGGCCGCCGCGAGGTGGAACGTCCGACCCGCCGGATCGGTCCAGAGCGAGTCATCGGGTCCCGTCGGCGCGCCCTCCAACAGCCAGCGCGCGAAGCGGTGGGCCAGCGTCGCCTTGCCGATGCCCAGCGGCCCGGCGATTAGCCAGGCGTGCGCCAGCCGGCCCGAGCGCGCGGCGTGGATCAGCGTACGCTCGGCTTCGGCGTGACCGACCAGGTCGGGGTTGCGGCGCGGCTCCGGGGCCATCAGGCGCGGCCCGCGTGGGCGGTGACCGCGGCCATCACCTTGGCGTGGACCCGCTCGGGCGCAGCGGCGCCATCCAGCACGACGCAGCGGTCCGGCTCGGCGCGCGCGATGGCCAGGAAGCCCGCGCGCAGGCGCTCATGAAAGCCATGGTCCATGGCCTCGTAACGATCGGTCCGGCCGCGTTGGCGCGCGCGCGCCAAGCCCTCCTCCACCGGCAGGTCGAGGATCAACGTCAGGTCGGGGCGCACCGTGCCCAGCGCCAGACGATGCAGCGCCGCCAGATGCTCCCGGTCGACGCCCAGGCCGTAGCCCTGGTAGGCGAGCGTCGAATCGGCAAAGCGATCGCACAGCACCCAGGTGCCTTTGGCCAGGGCCGGCGCGATCGTGTTCTCCCAATGGTCGAGCCGCGCGGCCCAGTGGGCCAGCGCCTGGGTCATGGCGCCGAGGTCGCCGTGTCGAGGGTCGAGCACCGCGGCGCGCACAGCCTCAGCGAACGGCGTGCCGCCCGGCTCGCGCGTGACCAGCACCCGCCGCCCTTGCCGTTCGAGCGCCGCGGCGAGCAGGGCCGCCTGCGTCGACTTGCCGGCGCCCTCGCCACCCTCGAAGGTGAGGAACACCCTATCCTCCGCCGCCCCGGACCAGATACACGGCCGCGGCGAGCAGGCGGCGCAGAGTCGAAAGGGTCCCCACGTCAGTTCCGGCCAGCAGCGGATGTTCCACGTCGGTGTAGCCCGGCGCGCTAACCACGATGCGGCCGACCTGGGTACCCTTGGCGATGGGTGCCGGGAGCGGCCCGTCGTAGATCACCTTGACGGTCATGCCCGCCCGCGCCTCGCGCGTCAGCGTGACCACCAGCGGTTCGGCCAGCACCAGCGGCACCGTCTCGGTGTCGCCATGCCAGACATCGGCGTCAACCACCGGCTCGTCGGCCTTGATGAGAGCGTAGTTCGTCGTCTCGCGGAAGCCCCAGTCGAGCAGCCGCTCAGTCTCCTCCGAACGCGTGTTCACGTCGCCAAGGCCGTTGACGACCAGGATTAGACGCCGGCCGTCGCGCACCGCCGAAGCGGTCAGGCCATACCCGGCCTCCTCGGTGTGGCCGGTCTTCAGGCCGTCGGCGCCGACGTTCTTGTAAAGCAGCGGGTTGCGGTTGCCTTGCGAAATGCCGTTGTACTCGTACTCGGTCTCGGCGAAGAGCGGGTAAAACTCGGGGAAGTCGTGAATCATGTGGCTCGCGAGCGTCGCCAGGTCGCGCGCCGTGGTCAGGTGGCCTTCCTGGGGCCAGCCCGACGCGTTCAGGAACGTCGAGTTGGTCATGCCGAGTTCGTGCGCGCGCTCCGTCATGCGCGCGGCGAACGCCTCCTCGGTGCCGCCCAGGCCCTCGGCCAGGGCAACGGTCGCGTCGTTGCCGCTCTGCACGATCACGCCATGAAGCAGCGCGTCCACCGAGACCCGCGAGTTCACGTCGACGAACATCTTCGAGCCCTGCATGCGCCAGGCGCGTTCGCTGATCGGCAGCTCGTCGGTCAGCTTGATGCTGCCGTCGCGCAGTCGCTCGAACACCATGTAGACGGTCATGATCTTGCTCATGGACGACGGCGGCATGAGCTGATCGGCGTTCTTCTCCATCAGGACGGCGCCGGTGGTGTCGTCGATCAGGATCGCCTCGCGCCCCGTCGTCTCGAAGGCGGCGATCGATCCGGCCAATCCCAGCGAAAGCGCGGCGCCCAACAACAGGGCTTGCAGAAACCCAAGTCTCATTGAAGTCACCCCTCGTCCCGGCGAACCATGGCGTCGATCGCGCGCCGACGTCAATCGGTGGCGAGCCGCGCCTCGGTCAAGCCCAGGCTCCACACCCGGGACAGCACGAACGACGCTTCCTCGCGGCTGATGTAGGGCCCGAGCCGGACGCGGTAGAGCGTGGCGCCGTTGACGGCGACGGGCGCCACCAGGGCCTCGCCGACCGAGGCGACGCGCTGGCGCACATCCTCGGCGCGCACGGCATCGCCGAACGCGCCGGCCTGGACGAAGATCGTGCCGCCGGCCCTTGGCGACGGCTGTGTCACGGCCGCCGGTTCCGCCGCCGCGACCTGGATCGTCTCGATCGGCTCGGCCGGCGCGGCCGCGGGCGCCACGCTGGCCACGACCACCTCGCCCTCGGGCGCCGGCACGGCTTCGACCCGGACATGAGCCGTGCCCTGGTTCATGAAGCCGAGCAACTGGGCGGCGCGGCGCGAGACATCGATGATGCGGTCGTCGACAAACGGCCCACGATCGTTGACCCGCAGGACCAGCGATCGGCCGTTCTCGAGGTTCGTCACCCGCACGAAGCTGGGCATCGGCAGCGTGGTATGGGCGGCGCTCAGCGCGTTCTGATCAAACACCTCGCCGTTGGCGGTGCGCAGGCCATGGAAACCGGGGCCGTACCACGACGCCACGCCGTCCGAATCGTAGTCGGGTTGCTCGGCCGGATAGTACCAGCGGCCGTACACCTGATAGGGCTCGCCGACCTTGTAGTGGCCCTGGCCCCCGCCCTCGTCCATCACGGTCTTGACCGCGTGGCTGACCAGGCTAGTCTCGGCGCACGCCCCGGTCACCAGCGCCACCGCACCGACCAAGGCGCCGCTCAGCGCGACGTTCACGGCGTGCCGCCGGGCTCGGCCAACAGATCGGCCAGGGTGACCACCGACATCGCGAAGTAGTCCGAGCGGTTCCAGCGCAGGATCGCCTGGTAGTTCTCGAACACCATGAAGGTCATGCCGTGGTCGCCACCGGGGCGCACCAGCGCGGCCTCGGTGCCGTCGGTGGGCAGCGCGTGACCGTCGATCGCCGTGACGCCGAGGGATCGCCACGTCGTCACGTCGCGCTTTGTGCGGTTGCCGATCAGCGACGTGTCGAAGCCGGCCGGCAGGACCACCGGCATGCCCCACGGCTCGTCCGCCTTCAAGCCAGATTTCGCTAGGTAGTTGGCGGCCGAGGCGAACACGTCGGCCTTGGTCGTCCAAATATCGCGGCGGCCATCGCCGTCGAAATCGACCGCGTATGAGCGGAAGCTCGACGGCATGAACTGGCACTGGCCCATGGCCCCGGCCCAGGACCCGAGCATCAAGTCCGCCGAGATGTGCCCCTGGTCGAGGATGGCGAGGGCGTCCATCAACTCCTTGCGGAAGAACTCGCCGCGCCGACCGTCATAGGCCAGCGTCGCCAGGGCCGCGATGACCGAGTACTTCCCCATGTACTCGCCGTACCGGGACTCCAGGCCCCAGAACGCGGCCAGAACGTTCTTGGGCACCCCGTATCGGGCGGCGACCTGATCGAGCAGCGCCTCGTTGGCGCGCAGGTTGGCGCGGCCGTCGCGTACCATGGCGTTCGAGACGCGCTTCGCCATGTATTCGGCGAAGGTCATGGTCACCTCGGGCTGGTTGCGATCCAGCTCGATGATGCGCGCGATGGGCTCGTGGATGCTGTCGAAGGCCTGGTCGAGGGTGACCTTGGCGATGCCGTTCGCCCTGGCTTCGGCGCGCACCTGGGCGACGAACTCGGCGAAGGTCTGGCGCGCCTGCGCCACGCCGGGAGCCAGCGCGAGACAGCCGCTGACCAATACAGTCGCGAGTTGCGCCGCCGGTCCCATGCGCGACGTCGTGATGCGCTCATGGCGATCCATGGAGGCATTCTTGCCATTGCCGCCCGAACCGCGCAACCCGAGCGCCTCGCTCGGCCGCCATGCGGCGGCACCGTGTGGCCCCTTAATCACGCAACAACGTGCCCGAGTTCGATTTCAATATCGGGTGATGAATGCTCTTTGTTTATCTCATATATTGCAATTATTCGTGCTCAGATCACCTGCAAGAGCGTGACGTACTGATTTTGGATCGCGATGCGCCCTTGGCCAGGGTGCGTGGCCCGCACGCGGTATCACGGGGGTACGACGCGGAGGCCCCATCGCCAGTGCCTCGGTCGACATGACCCCTTGAGTCGCGACGGCGCTCACGCGGCACGGATCGGCTTGCCCTCCAGCGCCGGCTCCATTACCGGTGTATCCAGGGGGTAGGCCTTGCCGGAAACGCCACGATGGAGCCGTGATCCCGAGGTCGCGACCTCGCCCAAGGTTGCCGACTCGGTCCACGCGACCACGTGTTACATGTGCGCGTGCCGCTGCGGCATTCGTGTGCATGTGCGCGACGGCCAACTGCGCTACATCGAAGGGAACCCCGACCACCCGGTGAACCGCGGCGTGATCTGCGCCAAGGGTTCCGCCGGGATCATGCAGCAGCATTCGCCCGCCAAGTTGCGCCAACCCCTGCTGCGCACGGGCGAACGCGGGTCCGGAACGTTCAAGGCGATCTTGTGGGATGAGGCGCTGGACCTGGCCACGTCGTGGCTGGGCACGATCCGCCGCAGCGATCCGCGCAAGCTGGCGTTCTTCACCGGGCGCGACCAGAGCCAGATGCTGACCGGCTGGTGGGCGGCCCAGTTCGGCACACCCAACTACGCCGCACACGGCGGCTTCTGCTCGGTCAACATGGCGGCGGCCGGGCTCTATTCGATCGGAGGCTCGTTCTGGGAGTTCGGCTCGCCTGACTGGGAGCGTACGCGCTACCTGATGCTGTTCGGCGTGGCCGAGGATCACGATTCCAACCCGATCAAGATCGGGCTTGGCAAGTTGAAGGCGCGCGGCGCCAAGGTGGTCAGCGTCAACCCGGTGCGCACCGGCTATTCCGCCATCGCCGACGAATGGATCGGCATCCGGCCAGGATCCGACGGCGCCCTGGTCGTGGCCTTGATCCATGAGCTGCTGCGCACCCGGCGCGTCGACCTGGATTTCCTGGTGCGCTACACCAACGCGCCCTGGCTGGTCGTCGACGCACCAGGATCGGCCGCTGACGGCACCTTTGCCCGTGACGAGGCGGGCGAGCCGTTGTGCTGGGACCGTGGGACGAACGCGCCAGCCAGCGCGCTTGCCGCGGGGGTAACGCCGGCGCTCGAAGGCGCCGTCACGCTGCCCGACGGCCGTCGCGCCCGACCGGTCTTCGATCTGGTGCTGGCCCGATACGGTGACACCGCCTGCGGGCCCGAGGCGGCGGAACGGGCGACCGACGTGCCGGCGGCGACCATTCGCCGCCTCGCGCGGGAGTTGGCCGACGCCGCCTTCGCGCAGGCTTTCGAGGTCGCGATCCCGTGGACCGATTGGGCCGGGCGCCGGCACGAACGCATGACCGCCCGCCCCGTCGCCATGCACGCCATGCGCGGCATCTCGGCCCACGCCAACGGCTTCCAGACGTGCCGGGCGATCCATCTGTTGCAGATGCTGCTGGGTACCATCGATGCGCCGGGCGGCTTCCGCTACAAGGCGCCCTTCCCCAGGCCGATTCCTCCCGCGCCGAGGCCCGCTGGCCACGCCGCCGACGTGGCGCCCGCGACGCCGATGCCGGGGCCGCCGCTCGGCTTCCCGCGCTCGCCGGCCGACCTGTTGGTCGAGGCGGATGGCACGCCGCGCCGCATCGACAAGGCCTATTCGTGGGAGGCACCGCTGGCCGCCCACGGCATGATGCACACGGTCATCCGCAACGCCTGGGCGGGCGACCCCTACCCGATCGATACGCTCATGATGTTCATGGCCAACATGAGCTGGAACTCGGCGATGAACACGACCGAGACCATGGCCATGCTGACCGACAAGGACCCGGCCACGGGGGAGTACCGGATTCCGCGCATCATCTACGCCGACGCCTACGCCTCGGAGATGGTCGCCTACGCCGACCTGGTGCTGCCCGACACGACTTACCTGGAGCGCCACGACTGCATCTCGCTGCTCGACCGCCCGATCGGCGAACCCGACGGGCCCGGCGACGCGATCCGCCAGCCGGTGGTGCCGCTGGACCGCGACGTGCGCCCGTTCCAGGACGTGCTGATCGATCTGGGCGCCCGGTTGGGCTTGCCCGGTCTGGTCGACGCGGCGGGCAAGCCCCGCTACCCCGGCGGCTTCCCCGACTACATGGCGCGGCACGAGCGTCTGCCTGGCATCGGGCCGCTCGCCGGCTGGCGCGGCGCCGATGGCACGGCGCATGGGCGCGGCGCGCCCAACCCCGACCAACTCGCGCGCTACAAGGAGCACGGCTGCTTCTGGCACCACGTGCTGCCCGATGACCAGCGCTTCTTCCGCCATGCGAACCGCCCCTACCTGGATTGGGCGACGTCCATGGGGTTCCTGCCGCCGGCGCGCCAGATCGTGCTGCAGATCTACAGCGAGGAGCTGCAGAGCTTTCGCCTGGCCGCCCAGGGCCACGGTCCGGTGCAGCCGCCCGACGCCTTGCGCGTCGGCATCGAGCGCGCCTTCGATCCGCTGCCCTTCTGGGAACCGCCGGCCGAGGACGCGGCGTACCCGATCCATGCGCTGACCCAACGGCCGATGCCGATGTACCACGCCTGGGGATCGCAGAACGCTTGGCTGCGCCAGATCCTGGGCGAAAACCGGCTCTACATGCCGCGCGGGCTCGCCGCCAGCCTCGGCATCGAGGACGACGGCTGGGCCTGGGTGGAAAGCGCGAAGGGGCGCCTGCGCGTCCAGGTGCGCCTGATGGATGGCGTCCACGGCCGCACCGTGTGGACGTGGAACGCCATCGGCAAGCGCGCGGGCGCCTGGAACCTGGCGCCGGACGCGCCCGAAGGGCGGCGCGGTTTCCTGCTGAACCACCTGATCGACGACCGGCGCGGCAATCGCTCGAACAGCGACCCGGTGACCGGACAGGCGGCCTGGTACGATCTGCGCGTGCGCCTGGCGCGCGCCGAGGCGCCGGCCGATGCCGCGGCGGAGCCGCGCTTCGAGCCTCTGCCCCCGCCGCCCGGCGCGCCGGCGCGCCCCGCGATCCTGCGCTATGGCGCGGATTTCAGGGCCTGACTTGACCAGTCTGCCCAGTCATCCCAGCGACAAGGCGCTCGGCCTGGTCATCGACCTGGACACGTGCGTCGGCTGCCACGCCTGCGCCGTCGCATGCAAGGAATGGAACACGGGCGGCCACATGGCGCCGTTGCCCGATCGCGACCCTTACGGCGCCGAGCCATCAGGGGTCTGGTTCAACCGGGTGCACAGCTTCGAAGCGTCGGGCGCCTGCGGCGGCCGGACCGTGCACTTCCCGCGTTCCTGCCTGCACTGCGCCGAGCCCGACTGCGTCACCGTGTGCCCGACCGGCGCGTCCTACAAGCGGGCCGAGGACGGCATCGTCCTGATCGACGAGGACAAGTGCATCGGCTGCAAGCTGTGCTCGTGGGCCTGCCCCTACGGCGCGCGCGAGTTCGACGACGACGCGGGCGTCATGAAGAAGTGTACCCTGTGCATTGACCGCATCTACAACGACCACCTTGCCCCGGCCGAACGGGTGCCCGCATGCGTCGCCGTGTGCCCGGCCGGCGCGCGCCATTTCGGTGACCTGGGCGACCCTTCGTCCGCTGTATCCCGCCTGGCCGCGGCGCGTGACGGCCGCGACCTGATGCCCGAGCTGGGCTACCGGCCGACCAACAAGTACCTGCCGCCGCGCGTGCACACCGTACCCTCGGTCGCACCCGATGATTCGACGACCGGCGCGACGGGCGCGCTCGGCTGGCTCGATCGCCTGTTGTCGCGCTGAAGTCCCCGCGTGCATCCGGCACTCTCCGTCATCGTCTTCACCGTCGCTTCCGGCGCGGGCTACGGCCTGTTCGCGTTGGTTGCCCTGAACGTGCTGGTCGGGCTGCCCTTCGCTTCGCCGTGGCAGGGCCTGGCGACGTTGGGGACCGGCGCCGCGCTGGCGGGGTTCGGCCTGCTGGCTTCGTCGGCGCATCTGGGCCGGCCCGAGCGCGCCTGGCGCGGGCTGACCCAGTGGCGGTCCTCGTGGCTGTCCCGTGAAGGGATCGCCGCGTTGGTCACGTTCGTGCCGGCGGCCCTGCAGGCCTGGATCTGGCTCGAGGGCCGGCCGTCGCGCCTCGCCGCCATCGCCCTGCTGATCGGCGCGGTCGCCACGGTCGCGTGCACCGGCATGATCTACGCCAGCCTCAAGCCCATTCGGCAATGGCGCCACCCGCTGGTGGTGCCCAACTATGGGCTGATGGCCATGTCCTCGGGCGCGCTCTTGGCGTGCCTGTTCGCGCGTTGCTTCGGCGCGCCGACGGCGACGTTGACACTGGTGGCCGGCGTCGCCCTGGCCGCCGCGACGGCGTGCAAGATCACGTATTGGGCCGCCATCGACCGTGGCCGGGCCGCCAGCACGACGGTCACCGCGACGGGCCTCGGCGCCTTCGACGACGTGCGTCTGCTCGACCCGCCGCACACCGGCTCGAACTACCTGCTGAAGGAGATGGGATTCCGCGTCGCGCGCAAGCACGCGTCCAAGCTTCGCCGCGGGGTACTCATGCTCGGTTTCGCCCTGCCCCTGGCCGCGACCCTGGGTGCTACACTCACCGGCGGCACGGCGGGCGTGGCCCTGGCGGCGTTGGCGGTGGGCGCCAATGTCGCGGGCACGGTGGTCGAGCGCTGGTTGTTCTTCGCCGAGGCGACCCACACGGTGATGCTGTATTACGGGACCAGGTCCGTCTGATGTCGCCGATCCTCAAGGGCATCGTGTGCATCGTCGCGGCCATGTCCATGCTGACCGTATCGGACGCGATCGTGCGTGGTGTCACCGAGCGCGTGCCGCTGATGGCGCTCATCATGCTGCGCAGCGTCACGGCGGTGATCCCGGTCGCCATCATGGTACATCTCGAAGGCGCCTGGCCCAGATTGCGCACGCCCTACCCCGTTTTTCAGCTCATGCGCGGCGGCCTGATCATCCTGTCCTATTCGCTCTACCTGGAAGCGTTGACGGGCGGGCTTTCCTTCGCGCTGGCGGTCGCGCTGGTGTTCACATCGCCCTTGTTCGTCGCCCTGCTGTCGCCCATCGCGATCGGCGAGCGGGTCACGGTGACACGCTGGGCGGCGACCCTGATGGGATTCGCCGGCGTGTTGGTGGCGCTGAGGCCCTGGTCCGTCGACTTCCCGCCGGTGGCGCTCTACTCGCTCGGTTCGGGGTTCGCCTACGCCCTGTCGTCGCTGCTGGCGCGTAAGCTCGGGCAGAGCGAACCGGCTTCGGTGACGTCGGCCTACACGTGGTTCATGTTCCTCGCGGGATCGACGCCGTTCGCCTTGTTCGGATCCGTCGCGTGGGGGCTGCCCGGCCTCGGCGACATGGGCCTGATCGCGATCGTCGGCCTGATCGCCGGTTCGGCCCACTTCCTGATCGTGGCCGCCTATCGCCTGGCGCCCGCGACCGCGGTCGCGCCGTTCGAGTACGTCGCCATGATGTGGGGCACGTTGTTCGGCTACATCTTCTGGCGCGAGGTGCCCGACATCTACAACCTGATTGGCATGGCCCTGATCGTCGCGGGCGGTCTGGTCATCGTCTACGGCGACCGGCGACGTTGACGAGGCGGCTCAGCCGCCCACTTCCAGAACGACCGCGCCAGCGGCCACCAGCGCGGCGGCGAACACGCGGCGCGGGCCGAACGGCTCGCCCAGGAGCCGCGTCCCGATGAGCGCGGCCAGGATGACGCTGGTCTCGCGCAGCGCGGCGACATGCTCGGCCTGGCCGAAGCTGATGGCGACCAGGACCATGCCGTAGCCGAGGGCCGAAATGACGCCGCCGAGCGCCGGCAGCCACGGCCCCGTCCGCAGTGTGGCGATCAGGGCCATGGGGTGTCGGACGACGACGAACAGCAGGATGGGGAACGTGTCGAGGAAGAACAACCACCCGACGTAGGCGGGAGGGTTGCCCGAGGCACGCACGCCCAGCGTGTCGAACACCGTGTAGGTGGCGATGGTGATGCCCGTGGCGAGCGGGTAGGCCGCCATGCGCCAGTTGGCGACAAGTCCCCCCGGCAGGCGGAGCAGCGCGAAGATGCCGCACGAGATCATGGCGATGCCGAGCGCTTCGGGCGTCGTGATCGTCTCGCCGAGCCACAAGGGCGCCGCGAGCGTGAGCAGCAGTGGCGCCGAGCCGCGCGCCAGCGGGTAGGCGTGCGACAGATCGGCCGCCCGATACGACGCGATCAGCGCGGCATAGTAGAAGGTGTGGACGAACACAGACCCGAGCAGGAAGGGCAAGCTGCGGAGGTCGATGGGACCGCCGAACACGATCAGCGGGACCGAGCAGAGGCCGCCGGCGACGCTGAGGATGGTCATGGCGATGAGCCGATCGCCACGCACCTTGATCATGGCGTTCCAGGTGGCGTGGAGCCCCGCGGCGACCAGCGCGAGGATCGCCGCGAGTAGATCCGGTGACACCTAGGCCCGTGCGGCCTGGATGGCGCGCCATACCCGCTCGGGTGTCAGTGGCATGTCGATCGTGACCACGCCTACCGGCGCCAACGCATCGAGCACGGCGTTGACCACCGCGGGTGGCGCCGCCACGGGGCCCAGCTCCCCCGCCCCCTTGGCGCCGATCAGGTTGGTCCGGCACGCGACCGCGAGCGTCGCTGTGGCAATGGCGGGGAGGTCGTCGGCACGCGGCATCGTGTAGTCCATGAACGAACCGGCCACGAGCTGGCCGTTGGCGTCGTGGGCGCCCTGCTCCATCAGCGCCTGCCCGACGCCCTGGGCGATGCCGCCATGGATCTGGCCCTCGACGATCATCGGGTTGACCACGACACCCACGTCATCCACGGCGGTGTAGGCGAAGAGCGCCACGGCGCCGGTCTCGGGGTCGACCTCGACCTCGGTGACGTGGCAACCGTTGGGGTACGTCGAGGCCTTCGAACCGTAGGCGGCCAGTTCGTCCAGCCCGGGCTCCAGCTCGTCGTGCGGGAACTTGTGCGGTACGTACGCGGTGAGCGCCACGGTGCCCCACGGCACGGCGCGATCCGTGCCCGCGACGCGAAACGCGCCGGCCTCGAACGTCACGTCCTGGACGGCGGCTTCCAGCAGGTGGGCCGCGATCCGCCGGCCCTTGTCGATCGCCTTGTCGAGCGCGAGCACGATCGCCGAACCGCCTGAGGCGAGCGAGCGCGAACCATAGGTGCCGCGCCCCCAGGGTTCGCGCGCGGTGTCGCCGTAGACCACGTCTACCTGATCCATGGCGAGCCCGAGCCGCCCGGCGACGAGTTGCGCGAACACGGTGGCGTGACCCTGGCCGTGGCTGTGCGTGCCGACATGGACCGTGACCGAGCCGGTCGGGTGGACGCGGACGCGCGCTTGCTCCATCTCGATGCCGCCACCGGCGGTGGGGTACACGTAGGCGGCGATGCCCAGCCCGCGCCAACGACCCCCATGGCGCGCGGCCTCGCGCCGCGCGGGGAATCCAGGGGCATCGGCCTTGGCGAGCGCGGCGGCGAACGCCGCCCCGAAGTCGCCGCTGTCGTACGCGGCGCCGACCGCGTTGGGGACGGCGACGTCGATGGGCGCGCGCAGATTGCGCCGGCGCAGATCCGCCCGATCGAAGCCGGTCGCGCGCGCGGCGGCGTCGACCAGCCGTTCGGCGATGTACACCGCCTCGGCACGGCCCACGCCCCGGTACACGTCGGTCGGCGCCGTGGTCGTGTAGCGGCCTCGCGTGCGCACATCGACCACGGGGACGTCGTAGACACTGGCCATCGAGACGCCGATCTCGAGCGCGCACACCGGCCCCGCCTGGGACAGGTAAGCGCCCTGGTTGACATCGGCGACGACGCGCAGCGCCAGGAAGCGCCCCGCTCCGTCAAGCGCCAGTTCGGCCCGTGCGGTCACGTCGCGCGCATGGGTGTCGGTCAACATGCTCTCGGACCGGTCCGCCACCCAGCGCACCGGCAAACCGAGCCGCAGCGCGGCCCAGCAGAGCGCGGCCTCCTCGGGCAGGCAGGCGAGCCGGCCGCCGAAGCCGCCGCCGAAGTCCTCGGCGACCACGTCCAGCTTGTGCTCGGGGATGCGCAGCACTGATTCCGCCATGGTGCGGCGCAGCCGGTGCGGCGACTGGTTCGGCACCACGAGCGTCAGGCCGCCGAGCCCGTCCGGCAGCGCGAGCGCGCCTCGGGGCTCCAGCGGGTTGGGAATCAGGCGCGGGATCGTGATTTCGAGCGCGACACGGTGCGCGGCCTCGTTGAATGCCTGCTCGGTCCGCGCCACGTCGCCCCAACGCAACTCGAAGGCCAGATTGCCCGGCGCCTCGGGCCATAGATCGGGGCCGCCGAAGTCCATGGTCGCGGGCAGCGGCGCGATGTCGAGCGCTACGACCTCGGCGCCGTCGCGCGCGGCCTCGGCGGTGCGCGCCACGACCAGCGCCACCGGTTCACCCACATGGACGACGCGCTCGCGCGGCAGCACGGGCCTTGTCGGCGCCGCCATGGGCCGGCCGTCGTGGCTGGCGATCGGCACGTTGCACGGCAGCGAGCCCATGCCGGCCAAGTCGGCACCGGTCACGACCATGACCACGCCGGGCACCGTCAGGGCCGGCGCGGCGTCGAGGCGCGCGATGCGGCCGTGGGCCGGGGTTGAGCGGACGAACGCCGCGTGCAGGAGGTTGGGGACACGCCGATCCGCCAGGAACCGCCCGCGCCCCGTAAGCAGCCGGGCGTCCTCGACTCGGCGGACCGACTGGCCGATCCCGGTCATCGCCGCCGCCCGCTGGCCGGGCGCAGCACGTTGAGCGTGCCGGGCAACGGCCCCTCGGTCCCGGTGAGACCATCGTCGCTCGCTTGGAAGCGATCATAGGCGGCGATCAGGCGGTCGGAGGTCGCCTCGTCAGGCGCCATCTCGGAATGCATCACGGCGGCCTTGCCGCGTCCGGTGATCACGGCATTGCACGCCCGGAAGCAGTTGCTGAGGCAGCAGATGGGCTGCACGGTCGGCGGCGCGCCGCCCAGGCGCTCGACCACCAGGTCGAACAGACGACGCCCGGGTCGCAGGTCGGTGCCCGGCAGCGTCTCCAGACCCTGCCAACGGCACGTGACGCAGACGCGCAGGATGTCGCCGCGCCGGGTGGCGCCCATTCCATTCTGCAACTCGGTCGCGGCCACGCTTGAACCCTGCGTTTCTGCAACGAGCCGTTCTATGCTAATTGCGCCCTTCGGGTCACGGGATTGTTGCGGGGAACCATGGCGAACCGGGCCGGTATCACGGCGCACGAGGAAGCCGGCCGCGTCCGCCTTGTCGCAACCGGCCCCTGGTGCGTCGCGACCGCGGCCGGCCTGGATGCGCGCCTGCGCGTGCTGGCTCCCCTGGGGCCCAGGGTGGCCATCGATATGACGGGGGTCGAGCGGCTCGACAGCGCCGGCGCCTGGCTGCTGCACCGCACGCGCACACGCCTGGCCGAAGCCGGCGTACCGGTCGACCTGGAGGGCGTACGCCCCGAGCACGCCGGCCTGCTGCAACGGGTGGTCGACGTCGACAAGCCCATGGAGATGGTGGCGCCACGATCCCTCGCCGTCGTCGACTTGGTGCGACACGTCGGTCAGGCGACGGTGACGGTCCTGACCGAGGCGCGCGCCCTGCTCGGCTTCTTCGGGCTGACCGTGACGATCGCGCTGCGGACATTGATGCGCCCGGGGCGCCTGCGCTTCACGTCACTGATCAACCACATGGAGCAGGTCGGCCTGAACGCCATGCCAATCGTCGGCCTGCTGTCGTTCCTGATCGGTGTCGTGCTGGCCTACCAGGGCGCCGACCAGCTGCGCCGCTTCGGCGCCGAGCTGTTCACGGTCAACCTGCTCGGCGTCTCGATCCTGCGCGAGCTCGGCATCCTGATCACCGCCATCATCATCGCCGGCCGCTCGGGCAGCGCCTTCACGGCGCAGATTGGCACCATGAAGGTGAACCAAGAGATCGACGCCATGGAGGCGCTAGGCCTCGATCCGGTCGAGATCTTGGTGCTGCCGCGTGCCTTCGCCCTGATCCTGACCCTGCCCCTGATCGCCTTCTTCGCGGATCTCATGGGCCTGATCGGCGGCGCGCTGATGTCGCTGTTCGTGCTCGACATCTCGCTCGGGCAGTTCCTGCGCCAGCTCCACGAGTCGGTCACCACGACCACGTTCTTCGTCGGCTTGGTCAAGGCACCCGTGTTCGCGTTCATCATCGCGCTGGTCGGCTGCTATTGCGGCCTCAAGGTCGCCGGCAACGCCGAGAGTGTCGGGCGCATGACCACGCAATCGGTGGTCGAATCGATCTTCCTGGTCATCGTGGCCGACGCGGCGTTCTCGATCCTGTTCTCGTACCTGGACCTGTGATGGACACGGTGGCCGCCGACCCGATCATCCGCGTGCGCGGGCTCAGGACCCAGTTCGGCGCCCAGGTCATTCACGATGGTCTCGATCTGGACGTGTGGCGTGGCGAGGTCCTGGGCGTGGTGGGCGGCTCAGGTACCGGCAAGTCCGTGCTGCTGCGCGCGATCATCGGGCTGATCCGTCAGGCCGCCGGCACGATCGAGGTGCTGGGCCAGAACACCGCCCGGCTCGACCGTGCGCAGGCCGCCGCGCTGCGCCAGCGCTGGGGCGTGCTGTTCCAGGACGGCGCCCTGTTCAGCTCGCTGACCGTGGCGGAGAACGTAGAAGTGCCGATGAAGGAGCGGGGCGACCTGCCCGAGGCGCTGCGCCAGGAGCTCGCGCGCATCAAGATCAACCTGGTGGGGTTGCGGTCCGACGCGGGCCGCAAGTACCCCTCCGAGCTTTCGGGCGGCATGCGCAAGCGCGCGGGCCTGGCGCGCGCGCTCGCGCTCGACCCCGAGATCGTGTTCCTGGACGAGCCGACAGCCGGGCTGGACCCGATCGGCGCCGCCGCGTTCGACGAGTTGATCCGCAACCTTCGGCGCAGCCTGGGTCTGACGGTCTTCATGGTGACCCACGACCTGGACAGTCTGCACCTGATCTGCGACCGTATCGCCGTCCTGATCGACCGCAAGATCGTCGTCGGAACCTTGGCCGATCACCTGGCGAACCCCCACCCTTGGTTGCAGGCCTATTTCCGCGGCCCACGGGCGCGCTTGGCCCTGGGCGCCTGAGGAACGACGACATGGAGACACGGGCAAGTTACGTTCTGGTCGGCGCCTTCGTACTGGCCTTGGTCGCCGCCACGGTCGGCTTCGTGGTCTGGCTCGCCAAGGTCGAGCTCGACCGGTCCTTCGCGCTCTACGACATCTACTTCGATGGCTCGGTCAGCGGGCTGCGCGAAGGCGGCGCGGTGCAGTATCACGGCGTGGCCGTCGGCACCGTCACGACCATCGGCGTCGACCCCAACGAGGTCGAGCGCGTGCTGGTCACCATCGAGGTGGGCGCGGACACGCCGATCCGCGACGACGTGGTGGCGACGCTACAGATCCAGGGCATCACGGGCCTGAGCTTCGTGCAACTGACGGGCGGCTCCAACGACGCCGCCATGCTGACGGCCAAGGAGGGCGAGGCGCGCCCGGTGATCGCCTCCAAGCCGTCGCAGCTCGAACGGGTGTTCGAGACGGTGCCAGAGCTGGTGCAACGCTTCACCGAGCTGGTCGAGCGCGCCATGATTCTGCTGAACGACGACAACCAGGCGGCCTTCGCCCAGACCCTGGACAACGTGCGCGACCTGACCGGCGCGTTGGCCGCCGAGACCGACACCATCCACGCGACGTTCGAGGACACGCGGGCGACCGTCAACGCGCTGCGCGTCACCGCCGAGGACGCACAGCTCCTGGCACGCGATCTGCGCGCGAGCGCCGAGCGCCTGACGGTGGCCGTGGAGGGCGCGCTCGCCCAGATCACGACGACTGCCGCCAGCGCCGATACCCAGGTCGCTGCCGTCGGCGACGCCGCGCGCGACACGTTGAAGCGCATCGACGGCACGGCCCAGTCGGCTACGCGCCTGGCCGAGGAACTGACCGCGTTGGTTCAGGAAAACCGAGGGCCGATCCAGGCGTTCTCGGGATCCGGCCTCTACGAATTGTCGCAGTTCATTACCGAGGCGCGCTCGCTCGTCTCGGTCCTGACCCACATCGCCGCCCAGGTCGAGCGCGACCCGACGCGCTTTCTGCTGGGCGGGCAACAGCAGGGGTACGAGGCGCAATGACCATGGCCAGGACAATCACCCGACGCTCGTTGGTGCTGGGCGCGGGCCTCGTGCTCGCGGGATGTTCTGCGACCGAACTCCTGCCCCAGGCGGAGAACCGACCCGATCTCTACATTCTGACGCCCAAGAGCACGTTCGATCAAAGCCTGCCCACGGTCCACTGGCAGCTCGCGGTGGACCTGCCCGTGGCCTCGGCGGGCATCGACAGCGGGCGCATCGCCCTGATGCATACGCCCATGCAGCTCGACTACTACGCCCGGGCGAACTGGATCGACCGGGTGCCGGCCATGGTCCAGAGCCTGATCATCGAATCGTACGAGAACTCGGAACGCATCGTCGGCGTCGGACGCGTCTCCGTGAACCTGCGCGCCGACTATGTTCTGGTGACCGAGTTGCGCGAGTTCCAGGTGGAGTACTTCGCGGGCGGCCAACCGAACATACACGTGCAGATCAACGCCAAGCTGGTGAAGTTCCCCGAACGCGTCATCGTCGGCAACATGACCTCCGAACGTGAGATCGCCGCCGAGACCAACACCATGGACGCGATCATTCCGGCGTTCGACGAGGCGTTGGGCAAGGTCATGCGTGACATCGTGAACTGGAGCCTGGGCACCATGGTCCAGGCGGCGTGAACCTCGGCTCTTCGACCAAGGGTCGGGACGACGGAATAGGCGTTGCCTGCGCGATAGGGGCGTTCACCGCCTGGGGCCTGCTGCCCCTCTACTGGCGGCGGTTGGCCGAGGTTTCCGCGCTCGACCTGATCGCCCAACGCATCGTCTGGTCCTTGGTCGTCGTCATTGGCCTGCTGATCGCCGGTCGGCGCCTGAAGGAGCTGCGCCAGGCCTTCGCGTCGTGGCCGGTACTCCGTGGTCTGCTCATCGCGACCCTGCTGCTGGGGCCCAACTGGCTGGTTTACGTGTGGGCGGTCAACGCCGGGCGGGTGCTTGAGACCAGTTTCGGCTATTTCGTCAACCCGCTGATCAGTGTCGCGCTGGGCCGCCTGGTGCTGGGCGAAACCCTGCAGCCCTGGCAGCGGGTCGCGATCGCGCTGGCGGGGATGGCCGTGGCATGGCTGACCATCGCGGATAACACGCCGCCGTGGATCGGCCTGTTTCTCGCCGCAACCTTCGGGATCTACGGGCTGATGCGCAAGATCACGCCCGTAGGATCGCTGCCCAGTCTGGCGGTCGAGACCATCGTCCTGGCACCCCTGGCGCTCGGCGTCATAGGGCTTCAGGCTGTCCGGGGCTACGACGCCTTCGCGCGGCTCGACGACCTGGGCGACGCGATGCTGGTCGCCTCGGGGTTGGTGACCGCCGGGCCGTTGCTTCTGTTCGCCATGGCGGCCCGGTGCATTCGCCTCACGACGTTGGGCCTGTGCCAGTACCTCAATCCCTCGCTGCAGTTCGGTCTGGCCATCGTCGTCTATGGCGAGGCCGCGTCGATGAGCGACCTCTTGGCGATCGGCCCCATCTGGATGGGTCTCGCGATCTACACCCTTGACGCACGCCGGGCTGACACCAAATCGTGACTGGCGTAGTCCGCACGGAGTGGGCGACTCTGTGGCCATGCCCCCGATCACCGCCGTCAAGGATTTCGATCTTACGAGACGTCGCTTGTTGGGTGGCGCGGCACTGCTCGCGCTGCCGATCCCTTGCCTTGCCGCGGACGCCCTCGCCCTGCGTGTCACGCGACGGGCCATGGACGTGGCCGGGCGTGCCGCGCCGGTCCTGGCGCTCGAGACCGGCGCGTCGGGGCGGGGGCTTCGGCTGGCACCGGGCGCGCGGTTCATCGCTGTCCTGACCAACGAACTCGACGAGCCGACCCTGATCCACTGGCACGGCCAAACGCCGCCAAGCGTTCAGGACGGTGTCCCCGAGTTGTCGCAGCCGCACCTGGCCCCTGGCGCCACGTACCACTACGACTTCGCCGCGCGGCCCGGCACCCACTGGATGCACTCCCACGTCGGTCTGCAGGAGCAGCACCTGCTGGCCGCGCCTCTGATCGTCGAACGGCACGAGGACGCGGCGGCGGACGAACAGGACATCGTCCTGTTCCTGCAGGATTTCACGTTCCGCGATCCCAACGAGATCCTGGCGGAGCTCAGGGCCGGCGGCGGCGCGCACGCGGCCCATGCCGGGCACGGCATGGGCGCGCTGAACGACGTCGAGCACGACGCCCACCTCGCCAATCAACGTACCCTGGACGATCCCGATGTCGTGCCGGTCGAACGGGGTGGCCGCGTGCGTCTGCGCGTCATCAACGCCTCGGCCGCGACCAACCTGTGGCTCGACCTGGGGATGCTGGAAGGGGCCGTCATTGCGGCCGACGGCAACCCCGTTGTGCCGGTCGCGGGGACCACCTTCCCGCTGGCTATCGCCCAACGCCTGGACGTCCGCCTATCCCTGCCCGCCGAGCCCGGCGCATGGCCGATCCTGGCGCGGCGCGAGGGCGGCGCGGAGCGCTCGGGCATCGTGTTGGCGACGGCCGGCGCGACGGTGCGTTCGATCGCCCCCCTGGGCGGCGAACCGGGGCCGGCCGTCGACCTGTCCCTCGAATCGCGTCTCGCCGCCGTCGAGCCGCCGCCAACCCGAGCCGCCGATCGGACCGTCGAGATCGCGCTGACGGGTGGCGGGGCGGATTACGTGTGGTCGCTCAACGAGCGCGTGCACGGCGAGCACGAACCGATCGAAGTCCGCGCCGGCGAGCGCGTTGCGCTGCGCCTCGTCAACCGCACGCGCATGGCCCATCCCATGCACCTGCATGGTCACCATTTCCAGGTCGTGGCCATCGGCGGGAAAACGCTCGCGGGCGCGGTACGGGATACGGTGCTCGTGCCGGTCGACGGCAGCGTCACGGTCGCCTTCGACGCGGACAACCCTGGTCGCTGGGCCCTGCACTGCCACAACATCTTCCACATGGAGGGCGGCATGATGACCGCCCTCGAGTACGGCGCCTGACCAGAGGCGGCGTGGCAACGGGGGCACCGACGCCACCTCGCTTGCCATCCCCGGGCCGGCCGCAGGCCGGAACCGGGGAACCAGGGACGACAATCCAAACGGCCACCCCGTCACTCCCGCTTCGCCGCTTGGCGGCGACCGGGAGTGACAGGGTAGCGAAGTGGCTACACCCTTCCTGATTCGGTGTTAGCCGTGCCTGGCGATCCGGAACTCCCAGATGGTGACGCGACCGTCGCCATCGGTGTCCGCCGCCGCCAGCATGGCCTTGTGGCCGTCCATGAATTCGGCGTAGTCGAGCGCGCTGTCGCCGTTCGCGTCCATGGCGGCGAACCGCGCCTGGCGACGCTCGGCGCGACGCGTGCTCATCATGGCGCCATGCTGGCCCATGAATTCGTCCTTCGAGAGTACTTCGTCTCCATCCGCGTCCTTCATGTCGAACGCCATGTCGGCATGATTCGCCAGTTCCTCGGCGGACACCACACCATCGCGGTCGGCTTCGATCATGCCGCCGCCGTGACCCATGCCCATCATCATGAGCATCATGCCGCCACCCTGCCCATCATCGGCATCATGGGCATCGCGGCGCCGCCGCCCGTGGAGCCCATGTTCATCTCTTGCGCCGAGGCACGAAGGCCGCCTCCGGCCAAGGTCAGGGCGACCGTCAAGCCAATCGCGATACGTCGCATCATGGGTGACCTCCTTCTCCGACCGTCCCGTCGCTCGGGTCCTGCATGGCGAAAGAATGACCGGAACTGGTCGACCGGTCCTTGACGCATATCAATGGGTCGGAAGGTCGGGAATCGCCACCCGCTCAAAGCGGGACGCCGTGCCGCTCGGCGAGTTCGCGCAATCGGCCCTGATAGATGCCCTGGCCGAACGCGTGCTGCGGCAGGTTGAAATCGCCGCCGTTGTTCACCTCGAGAAGGAGTGGACCTTCGTCCGTCAAGGCCACGTCCCAAGCCTGCATGCCCAGGCCGGGCAGGCTCGCGGCGGCGCCCAGGCATAGCGCGGTAGCCGCCGCCCAATCCGGCAGACGCTGGCCCACCAGATCGTGTCCGGTGTCGGGGTGACTCAAGACCTCGACCTGACGGTGTCCCACGCCCCGGACGACCCGCGTGATCCGGCCATCGGCGGGATCGAGCGCCGCGAGCATGTTGCCGTGGCGCCAGAAGTTGTCGGCGACATGGGCGCCCACTGGAACTTTCCACAGCGCGCGCAACAGTTCCGGGCCGCCATCGTCGAGCAGCACCACCATGCGCACGGTCGCGATGCGCTCGCCGACCATAGCGCGGGCCGCCGGATGCGGCCGCAGGGTCTCCTGGAACAGGTAGCCCCACCGCTCGAACGGCGTCAGTTCGGCCGCGAACGACGCAAGGCTCGCCGTACGCCCATCCCTCGTGCGAACCGAATCGCTGGCGCCGTCATAGCCGTTTAGGGCCACGGTGCCGACGCTGTAGATGCCGGTCACCGGCTTGCCGAACAACGGGTACGGAGCGGTGCGCAGGAACGCCGCGACGTCGTCGGACGAACGCAACGACGCCGCCCCTGGAAACGTGCGGTACGCATGGTGGACGGCCATGACCTTGGGCACGCGCAGGCCCAGGCCAGCCACCAGCAGGTAGTACACCAGCTTGTCGTGCGCGACCGAGCGCCAGTCGTTGTGGCACAGGCCATGGATCAGCCGGCACTGGCGCCGCTCACCGACGTAGTCCCGCTAGGCCTCCGGCGTCAGGCGCTGGTCCTCGTAGAGCCGGAACAGGTAGTACTCGTGGGGCCGCAGGCGCCCAGGCCCGCGCCGCAGCCGCACGATGTCGGCGATCTGGCCCCGGAATCCCTTGCCGGACTTGTAGGCCGCGAAGGCGGCCTCGACCAGATCGAGACGTGGCGAGCTCTTCCTTTGGTCCAGAAGGCCGGTCGTATACGATGTCGCCATGGCTTTGATGTTGGTCGCCGCGCAACACTAGAGAACGGATCGCCCGTACAATACCTCCCCGAACGTCGCAACCCGCCGAGAGATTTCCATGCGCCTGGTCGTCGCCATGATGAAGCACGAGACCAACACGTTCTCGCCGGTGCCCACGCCGTTCGAGCGGTTCGGCGCGCGCGGCGCCCATTTCGGCCAGGCGGCGCGTGACGCCTACCGCGGCACCAACACGCCGTTCGCCGCCTATCTCGACCATGCCGAGCGCCTGGGCGCCGACGTGGTGACCCCCATCGCCGCCGAGGCGGCGCCGAGCGGTCCCGTGGCCACCGAAGCCTACGCGCGCATGACCGACGCGATCTGCGAGGCGGTCGACAAGGGCTGCGACGGCTGCCTGCTCGACCTGCACGGCGCCATGGTCGCCGAGACCACCGATGACGGCGAAGGCACGCTGCTCGCGCGCATCAGGGCCATCAAACCCAGCCTGCCGATCGCGGTCGCGCTGGACCTGCACGCCAACATGACCAACACCATGGCCGACAACGCCACCGCGATCGTCGGCTACAAGACCTACCCCCACGTGGACATGTACAAATCGGGTGAGCACGTGGGTCGCATCGTGCTTGACGCCATGGCCGGGAAATCCAGGCCCGTCATGGTCTGGGGCAACCGGCCGCTGATGCCCCACACGCTGCGCATGGCGACCCACGTGCCGCCCATGAAGGACCTGATCGACATGGCGAAGGCAGCGGAAGCCGGCGGGCTCTTGGCCGCCACGGCGTTCGGCGGCTTTCCCCTGGCCGATATCCCGAACCCGGGCCTGAGCGTGGTGACGATCGCCGAGGCGGACCGCGCGGCGGCCGAACGGATGCGCGACGCGATCCTCGACGCCGCCTGGGCGCGGCGCGCCGAATTCGTCTACCACAGCGAACCCCTGGCGAAGTCGGTTGGCCAGGCGAAGGCGCTCTCCGACGGGCCGATCCTGATCATCGACCATGCCGACAACTGTGCCTCGGGCGGCACCCAAGACACCATCGCGGTCCTCAAGGAGGTCATGCGTCAGGGGCTGGAGGACGTCGCCGTCTTCGCCATCGTCGACCCGCGCGCGGTCGATCAAATGATCAAGGCGGGCATCGGCGCGCGGGTGACCGTCAGCCTGGGCGGCAAGATGTCGATGCCCGCGATCGGCCGCCAGGGCGAGCCCATGGAGGTGTCGGGGCGCGTGCGCGCGGTCACCGACGGCCGCTTCAAGGTGCGCGGCCCCATGGCCACCGGCACCACCGTTAACATGGGGCGCACGGTGGTGCTCGACACCGGCAAGATCGAGGTCGTCGTGTGCGAGCGGCACACCGAGCCGTTCGACCTGGGTTCGTTTCGCAGCGTCGGCATCGAACCGACCGACCGGCGCTACCTGATGCTCAAGTCGCGCGTGCACTACCGGGCCGGCTTCGCCCCGATCGCCAAGCATATCGTCGACTGCGACGGCGTCGGCGTCACCTCGTCGGACATGAGCCTGTTCAAGTTCGAGAAGGTCCGCCGGCCGATCTACCCCTTGGACTCGGATGCCTGACGTCCTGGAGGGACCGGTCGATCTCAACCGTTGGCCGATCGACGACCTGGACGGCGATGCCGGGCGCCGAATGATCGAGTCCTGCCGCGCGGACTTGGCGTCGCTCGGCTGCTGCAACCTGCGGGGCTTCCTGACGGACGCGGGCACCGCCGCCCTGATGGCGGAGGCCGACGCCCTGCTGGAGCACGCCTACTGGAAGAACGGCCGGCGCAACGCCTACTTCACCGAGGACGACCCCAGCCTGCCCGCGGACGACCCGCGGCGCATGTCTTTCCCAATCGTCATGGGCCAGGTGGCCGGCGACCTGATCCCGCCCGCCAGCCGTCTGCGTCGGCTCTATGAACACCCGGCCAAGGTCGAGTTCACGCGGCGGACGCTCGGCCTCGCGGCGCTATACCCGCGCGCCGACCGCTTCCAGGACCTCAACCTGATCGTGCTGCCCGATGGCGGCGTCCAGCTCTGGCACTACGACCAGAACCACTTTTCGGTGACGCTGCTCTTGCAGGCCGCGACCCAGTGCGGCGACTTCGAGTTCGTGCCGGCCCTGCGATCCAAACACGGCGAGGACCTGGAGGCGGTCCGGCGGCTCTTTCGCGGCAAACATCCCGGCGTCGTGCGACCCGAACGAGAGGCCGGCACCCTGACGCTGTTCCGCGGCGAGAACGCCATGCACCGGGTCAGCCCGGTGTGCGGCGACAAGGCGCGCGTCACCGCGATCCTGAGCTACGACGAGGCACCCGGGCTGTGGGCGCCGGACGAGGTCAACGCCATGATCTACGGCCCGCGTGTGCGAGAACCGCGGGCGGTGGGCAGCCCGATCTAGTCCACCGAGGGGATGCGGTCGGCCTGCTGCTCGGCCAGGGGGCGGCGGTCCGGCGGTGTCACGATGCCGCCCGAGATCAGCATCTTGGCGCCTTCCTCGGGCGTCATCTCCAAGGGTATCAGGTGGGTGCGAGGCACGAACAGAAGCAACCCCGTGGTTGGGTTGGGCACCGTCGGCACGAAGACGTTGACCACTTCGTCGGTCGTGCGGTTCTGGATCTCGCCCGTCGTAGTGTTCGTGACGAAGCCCATGGCCCAGATGCCGGGCCGGAACTCGACCAGGACGACCTCGCGGAACGCCTTGGACTTGTCGGACAGGACGGTCTCGAACACTTGCTTCAACGCGCCGTAGATGCTGCGCACGATCGGCGTGCGGTTGACGATCCGCTCGCCCATGCGCATGAAGGTACGCCCGACCAAGCCGACCGACAGGGCACCCACCAGCATGAGCAGCACCACCATGATGAGGATGCCAAGCCCCGGCACGCTGAACGGCAGGTACGTCTCGGGGTTGTAGCGCGGCGGGAACAGCGGAATGACGCGGCTGTCCACGAAGTCGATGAACAGGACGATCAGATAGATCGTCAGGCTGATCGGGGCGGTGACGACGATGCCGGTCAGAAAGTACGTACGCAGGCGCGCGTGCAGACGGAAGCGGAACCAGGGCTCCTTGGCGCTTCCGCCCGCAACATCGGAGCCGCGATCGGCGTCCTCGTTCATGGCCACCTTGCCGCCGCAGTGTCGAGGCACTATGGCGGGACACCCACCGGCCCCGCAAGCGATCGTGATTAACCCCTGGATGGAAGGACCCCATCGTGGCGCCATGGCTAATTCCCTGACCCCACGGCTCGCCGGTATCGCCACGGCGGTGCCCTCTTATGTCCTGGACCAAGCGGCGGTGGCGCGTGCCGGCTTGGGGCTGTTTCAGGGCACGCTGGCCGATGGCGGACGTGCCGCCGCGGTCTACGCCAACGCCGCCATCGGTACGCGCTACAGCTGCGTGCCGCTGGAGTGGTATCTAGCGCCGCATTCGTTCGCCGAACGCAATGACCTCTACCTCCGCCATGCGGTCGAGCTGGCCGAGCAGGCGATCAGGAGCGCGCTCGTCCGCGCCGGCCTTGCCTTCGGCGACGTGGACGCCATCGTCGCCGTGTCCACATCGGGCATCGCGACGCCGAGCCTCGATGCCCTGCTGGTCGAACGCCTGAGCCTGCGTCGGGACATCGAGCGGCTGCCCATCTTCGGCCTGGGCTGCGCTGGCGGTGTGCTGGGCCTGGCACGCTCGGGGGCGCTCGCCCGTGCCCGACCGGGCGCGCGCGTCCTGCTCGTGGTCGTCGAGCTGTGCGGCCTGACTTTCCGCCACGGCGATCGTTCCAAGAGCAATCTGATCGCCAGCGCCCTGTTCGGCGATGGCGCCGTTGCGTGCGTCGTCTCGACCGCCGGGGCAGGCCTTGGCCTGGTCGCCTGGGGCGAGCACACTTGGCCGGATTCGCTGGATGTCATGGGCTGGCACGTCGGGAACGACGGGCTGGGCGTCGTGTTCTCGCGCGACATTCCAGCGCTCGTGCGCCGTGACTTCGCGACGGTGACCGATGATTTTCTCGCGCGCCACGGGCTGACGCGCGCGCGGATCGACCAGTTCATTTGTCACCCGGGAGGCGCCAAGGTCGTCGACGCCCTCGAGGAGGCGCTCGGCGTGCCCGCCGGCGCCCTGGAGGACAGCCGGTCGGTGCTACGCGATTACGGCAACATGTCCGCCGCGACGGTGCTGTTCGTGCTGGAACGCGCGCTCGGCGCCGGGCGCCAGGGCCGCTACCTGCTGTCGGCGCTGGGACCGGGGTTCACCGCGGGGTTCCTGCTGGCCGAGGTCGCGTGACCCTCGCTCTCGCCCTCGTGACCCTGGTCGCGGCGCAACGGCTGGCCGAACTCGTATGGTCGGCACTCAACACGCGTCGCCTGCTGGCCGCCGGCGCGATCGAAGTGGGGCGCGGCCACTACCCGCTCATGATCGCCTTCCACGCGATCTGGCTCGCGGCCCTGGCCGTGGCCGCGTATCAGTCACGAACGATCGCCTGGCCAGCGCTGGCGCTGTTCCTGGCCTTGCAGCCATTACGCACCTGGGTGCTGCTGACACTCGGCCGGCGCTGGACCACGCGGATCATCGTATCGCCCGCGCCGTTGGTGAGCGCCGGCCCCTACCGCTGGGTCCGGCACCCCAACTACCTGATCGTCGCGGCGGAAGTGGCGACGCTGCCCATGGTGTTGGGCGCGTGGCCGCTCGCCCTCGTCGGCTCGGCCCTGCATGTGCCGATCCTGGTGCGCCGCATCGCGGCCGAGGACGCCGCGCTCACGCGACGGCGATAAGCGCGGCGACGACCCGGCGGTCCTCCGCCAGCAGCACGTTGAAGGTGCGGCACGCGGCGCCGGTGTCCATGGCCTCGACCGTGACACCGAGGCGCCGGAGTTCATCGCGCAGCTCGGCGGCTGGGATGAAGGGCGCCGCACCGCAACCGAGCAGCAGCAGATCGAGCGACGAGGCCGCGGCGACAACCGGGGCAAGGCTCGCCAGGGTCACGGCGCCGGGATCAGTTACGGCCCAGGGCTCGGCGCGGTCGGGCAGGACGATGACCGATCCGGTCAGCAGGGTACCACCGACGCGGAAGCGCCCCGCGCCGTAGCCCTGGATGAAGGGTCGCCCCCCGGCACTCTGCGGGCGAAGCTCCACCGGCCGTTCAGCCGGCCGGCGCCGGTGGCGCAACCGCGCCTTCCGTGGGTCCGGTGCCGCCACGCCGCAAGCCTGTGTAAAGGAGCACGGGCGCCGCGATGTAGACCGATGAATAGGTGCCCACGAGGACACCCCACATCATCGCGATGGCGAAGCCTTGGATCACCGCGCCGCCGAACAGATAGAGCGCCAGCATGGCGAGCAGCGTCGTTCCCGACGTCATGATCGTGCGCGAGAGCGTCTCGTTGACGCTGAGGTCGATCAGGTCGGGCAACGGCATCTGCTTGTACTTGCGCAGGTTCTCGCGAATGCGGTCGAAGATGACGACCGTGTCGTTCATCGAGAAACCGAGCACCGTGAGCAGCGCTGCCACGACGGTCAGGTTGAAGTCCAGTTGCAGGATCGAGAACAGCCCGACGGTCAGGAACACGTCGTGGACCAGAGCCAGGACGGCACCGATCCCGAACTGGAACTCGAATCGCAGCCAGATGTAGATCATCATGGCGCCGATGGCGACGACCACGGCGATGATACCGCCCTGGATCAGCTCGCCGCTGACCTGCGGCCCTACCACCTCGACGCGGCGGAACTCGACGCCGGCACCCAGGTCGGCGGTCAAGGCCTCCTTGATACGCGCCACGGCCTGCTGTTGCGCTTCTTCCCCGCCTTTCTGGCGTTGCACGCGGACCAGAACGTCACGTTCGTCCCCGAAGCCCTGCAAGGCGACCTCGCCAAGGCCCAGGTTTCCGACGGATGAACGGATCGCGCCCAGGTCGGCCGGTCCCGGCGCCCGCACCTCGACCAGGATGCCGCCCCGGAAGTCGATGCCGAAATTGAGCCCCAGCACGAACAGCGAGCCGATGCACACCAGCGTGGCCGCGACCGAGAGGCCGAAGAACAGCCAACGCTTCGCGATGAAGCGGATCGACGGCCGCTGGGGGATGAGGCGGATGGGTTTGTACATGGCTTAGATCGGCAGCGACTTGGGGCGGGCACGACGCAGCCACGTGGCTACGATCAGCCGGCTGAACGTGACCGCCGTGAACATCGACGTAGCAAGCCCGATGGACAGCGTGACGCCGAACCCCTTCACCGCGCCCGACCCCAGCCCGAACATCAGCAGCCCGGCGATCAACGTGGTCAGGTTCGAGTCGATGATGGTCGCCATGGCGCGGCTGTAGCCGGCCTCGATGGCCGAGATCGGCGTGCGGCCCAGCGCGATTTCCTCGCGGATCCGCTCGTAGATCAGCACGTTGGCGTCCACCGCCATGCCCAGGGTCAGGGCGATGCCCGCGATACCCGGCAGGGTCAACGTGGCCTGCAGCAACGTCATGGCCGCCAGCAGCAGGATGCCGTTGACCAGCAGCGCGATGTTCGCGATCACGCCGAAGAAGCCGTAGAAGACCAGCATGAAGACCACCACCAGGATCACGGCGATGATCGAGGCCGTGATGCCGGCGCGGATCGAATCGGCGCCGAGGCCCGGACCGACCGAGCGTTCCTCGACGATGGTCAGGGGCGCCGGCAGGGCGCCCGCGCGCAAGAGCAGCGCCAGATCGGTCGCCGACTGCACGGTGAACGAGCCGCTGATGATGCCCCGCCCGCCCGTGATCGGCTCACGGATCACCGGCGCGCTGATGACCCGGCCGTCCAACACGATGGCCATGCGCTGGCCGGTGTTCTTGGTGGTCGCGTCGCCGAACCGGCGCGCGCCCGCCGAATCGAATTGGAACGAGACGACCGGCTGGCCTTGCTGGAACGTCGGCTGCGCGTCAACCAGCGAATCGCCGCCCACCATGGCGCGCTTGCGCACCACCAGCATCTGAGGGTTGCCCTCGGCATCCAAATCGTCATCCGAGGGTAGGAGCTCGGAGCCGACCGGAAGCTGGCCGGCGGCGGCCTGGCCCGGCGTCACCGTGGGATCGAGCAGGCGGAAGGTCAGCTTGGCGGTCTTGCCCAGCAGGCCCTTGATGCGCTCGGGGTCGTCGACGCCCGGCAGTTGGATCAGGATCCGACTTTCGCCCTGGCGCTGGATGGTCGGCTCGCGCGTGCCCGTTTCGTCGATGCGGCGTCTCACGATCTCGATGGATTGCTCCACGGCCGCGTGCCGTCGGGCGGTCACCGCGGCCTCGTTCAAGGTGATCGACGCGACGCCATCCTCGCCGACCACGACATCGCAATCGGCGTCCAGCGCCGCCAGTTCTTCCTTCGTCTGCTCGGCATGGGCCGGCTCGCGTAGCGTGAACGTGACCGCGTCGCCGCGCACGCCCAAACCGACATAGCCGATGTCCGCCTTGCGCATGGCCAGGCGGATTTCGTCGACCATGGCATCCAGCCGCTCCGCGATGACGGCCTCGACCTCGACCTCGAGCAGCAGGTGCGAGCCGCCCTGCAAATCGAGACCCAACAGCACCTGCCGCGCCGGCAGCCACGAAGGCAGACCTTCGAGGGTCGCCCGGCCGATGACGTTTGGCAGCGCAATCAACATGCCCAGCGCAAACGTGGCGATGATGAGCCCCACCTTCCAGCGCGGAAAGAACAGCATGCCGGTCTAATCCTGGGCCAGATGGGAGCGAGCGTCTAAAGGGCCGGTCACGACGCCTTGTCGCCGACTCCCTTGTCCTCGTCGGCCTTGTCCTTTGCGCGCTCTTCGCCTTCGCCGCCGGTCGGCTCGGGCTTGGTCACCACCTCGGCAATCGTCGACTGCGCCACCTTGACGCGAACACTGGGGGACCCGATCTCGACGTAGCAGATGTTGCCACCCTCGATCTTGGCCACGCGGCCATAAAGCCCGCCGCTGGTCAGGACCTGGTCGCCACGCTTCAAATTTGCGACCATCTCCTTGTGTTGCTTCATCTTTTTCTGCTGCGGGCGGAACACCAGCAGCCAGAAGACGCCGAACATCAGGACGATGGGCAGCAGGAAACTGAAGATGTCGCCCTGCGGCGCCGCGGCGGCCTGGGCATAGGCCGGTGAAATCAACATCGCCATGTCCTCGGGTGGCACAAGGAAGCCGGACTATAGCCACGCATCCGCGTTTTGCAACAAAGCCTGGGGTTTGGCCCGCGCGGGCCCCGTGGTAGGGTCCGCGCCGATCGAGGCCCCCCATGACCGACCGCGCGAACGACACCGATCTCGCGAATGACCTGCGCCGCATCGCCGACGCTTTTGAACGGCTGGCCCCTGCACGCGCGCCCTCGGCGCGCCTGGATGACGCGGATGCCTTCGTCTGGCATGCCGACAGCGCCGCGCTGTCGGCCGTCGAGCGGATCAGCCGGGTGCCTATCCGCCTGCTGCAAGGCATCGACCGCGTGCGGGATATCCTTCTGGACAACACGCGGCGATTCGCGGATGGCCTGCCCGCCAACAACGCGCTGCTGTGGGGCGCGCGCGGCATGGGCAAGAGTTCGCTGGTCAAGGCCGTGCACGGCGCGGTCAACGCGGCGAGGCCCAAGGCCCTGGCGCTTGTCGAAATGCACCGCGAGGACACCCCCACCCTGCCCCGTTTGCTGGCCGAGCTGCGGGGCTCCACGCGCCGCATCATCGTGTTCTGCGACGATCTGTCGTTCGCCGCCGAGGATGCGTCCTACAAGTCGCTCAAGGCGATCCTGGAGGGCGGCATCGAGGGCCGGCCGGACAACGTGCTCTTCTACGCCACGTCGAACCGGCGCCACCTGATGCCGCGCGAGATGGTGGACAACGAGCGGTCCACCGCCATCAACCCGGCTGAGGCCGTCGAGGAAAAAGTGTCGCTGTCCGATCGATTCGGCCTTTGGCTCGGTTTCCACGGTTGCTCTCAGGACGTCTACCTGGCGATGATCGAGGGCTATGTCGCCCATTTCGGGCTGAAGGTCCGCCCCGCCGAACTGCGCGCCGAAGCGATCGAGTGGGCCGCGACGCGCGGCGCGCGCTCGGGCCGCGTCGCCTGGCAGTTCGTGCAGGACTTGGCGGGGCGCCTGGGCACCAAATTGGACCGCTGACGCGGCGTCAGCGTGCGCTCAAGTACTTGAGCGGATCGACCGGCTCATTGCCTTTGCGGATCTCGAAGTGGCTCTGGGGCTCCGAGACACTGCCGGTCGAGCCGACCCGGGCGATCGGCTGTCCACGCGCCACGCTGTCGCCCTTGGCGACCAGCAGCTTGTCGTTGTGGGCGTAGGCGGTGGCCCAGCCGTCGGCGTGGCGGATCAGGATCAGGTTGCCGAACCCGGGGATCTCGTTGCCGGCGTAGACCACCACCCCGTTCTCGGCCGCGACCACGGGCGTGCCGCGCGAGGCGCCGATGTTGATGCCGTCGTTGTTGAGGCCGCCGGGCTTGGACCCGAACGACGACAGGATCGGTCCTTGGACCGGCCAGGCGAACAGGTCTTCGGCGCGCGGTTCAGGCTGCGGCACGGCGGCGACCACGACGGGTTCGGGCTCCGGCGTGGGAACGACCTCGGTCGTCGCGGCCGCCGGTTCGGGCTCCGGCGCCGTCAGCACCACCGGCTCCGGTTCAGCGGTCCCGGCCACCGGCTCGACGGCGACGACCGCCGGCTCGATCGTGAAGGACACGTCCGGTTCCGCCGCGGCGATCGTGCCCGCCGTCGGCAGGCGCAGGCGTTGGCCGACCTTCACGATATAAGGGTCGGCGAGGTCGTTCGCCGTGGCGAGCGCCCGCAGCGACACGCCGTAGTGGCGCGCGATCTCGGACAGCGTGTCGCCGGCCGCGACCCGGTGGAAGTACTCCTCGGGCAGGCGCAGGGTCTGCCCGACCTTGAGCACGTAGGGCGCGGCGAGCCCGTTCAGCTCGATGAGCCCACGCATGGAGACCCCATGCCGCCGCGCGATGGCGTAGAGCGTGTCGCCCGGCGCGACCACAATGGTGCCACCCAGCTCGTCGCCGGGCTTCGCCACGGGCACCGGCGGCGGCAGATCGGCCGCGGCGGCCTGGGGCACCTCGCCTCCCGTGGTCGCGGTCCCGGTCGCGGGCGGCGGTTCCTCGCGGAAGCCGCCGCACGCACCGAGCCACAGGGCCAGAAGGATCGCCGCGCGTTTCATGGCTTGCCCTCGGACGGGACCAGCGGAACGAAGCGCACGCCGCCCAGGCGTTCGGTTGTCGTCGAGGTGCCCGTGCGGCGGATGCGCACCAGTTCCTGGGTCCGGTCCACCGCGCCGACCGGCAGGACCAGGACGCCGTCGTCGCGCAACTGGTCGACCAGGGTATCGGGCACCACCGGTGCGGCGCATGTGACGATGATGCGATCGAACGGCGCCGCTTCGGGCCACCCCTTGGCGCCGTTGCCGCAGCGCGCCACGATGGTGTTGAGCCTGAGCGCCGCGAAGCGCCGGATCGCCACGCGGTGCAGTTCCGCGTGGCGTTCGATGGTGTAGACGCGTCGGCACAGGTGCGCCAGCACCGCCGCCTGGTAGCCCGAGCCGGTGCCGATCTCGAGCACCGTCATGCGCTCGCCCACGTCGAGCGCCTGGGTCATCAAGGCGACGACCAGGGGCTGGCTGATGGTCTGACCGCAGTCGATGGGCAGGGCGACGTTCTCGTACGCCTGGTCGTGCAGGTGCTCGGGCACGAAAGCCTCGCGCGGCGTCTTCTCGATGGCGCCCAACGCCCGCGCGTCGGTGACGCCGGAGCCGCGCAGTTCCATGGTCAGGCGGAGGCGCGCGATGTCGAGCATCGGGCGAAGGCTTCCTCGAGCCGGCGTTGTGTCGCGCGGTGGGTCAGGTCGAGCGAGACGGCGGTGACCGAGATCGCTCCCCGGCTCAGCGCCCACAAATCGGTCCCACGCCGTCGTTCCCGTGCTCGCATCGTCGGATCGGTGTCGCTGTTCTCGGCACCGATCCAGAAGTAGGGCCGGCCGCGCGGATCCTGACGTTCGGTCACCGCGTCGCCAAACATGTAGCGGCCCTGGCGGGCGATTTCGACCCCAGTGACCGCCGTGGGCACGACATCGGGGAAGTTCACGTTGATCAGCACGTCCTTGGGCCAGCCCACCGCGAGCAGGCGGCACACCAGCAGCGGCGCATGGGTCTCGGCGGTCGACCAATGGACGCGGTTGGTGAAATCCTGGCTGAAGGCGATGGCCGGCACGCCCAAGAGCGTCGCCTCCATGGCGACCGCGACGGTGCCCGAATAGGTCACGTCGTCGGCCGCGTTCATGCCCCGGTTGACGCCGGACAGCACCAGGTCGGGCCGGTTGTCCTTCATGAGGGTGTTGAGCGCCAGAAGCACGCAGTCCGTGGGCGTGCCGTCCACGGCGAAGCGGCGCCGGCGGACCTGGCGGACCCGCAAGGGGCGGTGCAGGGTCAACGAGTGGCTGGCGCCGCTCTGCTCGGTCTCGGGCGCGACGACCCAGATGTCCTTGGTCAGCTTGCGCGCGATCGCCTCGAGCACGGCGAATCCGGGCGCGCCGATCCCGTCATCGTTGCTGAGCAGAACACGCATTCCAGGGCCTCGCTGAATCGCGGCACCCTAGTGCCGAGTCGGCCGGCGCGCGAGCCTTACGACGCCGCCTTGGGGGCGTCGGGAACCCATAGGTACCCGTCCGGGTCCAGCAGGTAGCATTCCCGCAAGCCGTGCGGCTTGTCGGCGCTGGCGGCAAGCACGGTATGGCCAAGGGCGTGCGCCCGGGCCTCGCAGCCGTCGGGGTCGGCGTCGTGCAGGCGCAGTTCGGCGCCGAGCCCGCGCGGCAGATCATCCCTGAGCGCCTCGAACAAAGGATGCTTGGCGTACGTATGGTCGGCGTGGATCATCCATTCCACCAGGCCTAGGCGCAGCACGGCAAAGTCCGCGTCGGCGTAGACCTTGGTCGCGCCCAAGACCTGCGTGTAGAAGCCCAGCGCCTTGGCCACGTCGCGTACGATCAGATTGACGCCGAAACCCTTGAGCGACCGCCCGTAGGCGTCCGCCGGCATCCAGGGTTCACCGGTGCGTCGTTTCATGGCAGGTCCCTCTCCCGATCCGTAGTCGCAGGCTCTGGCGCCTTCAGCACGGCTGGGCTATGTGTTTATCATGCGTAAACCGATCCTTGCCCTTGTCGCTATCGCCTTTCTGGCCGCCGCGCCCGCCCTGGCGCAGACGACGACCTATCAGCCCTAGTCGCCGCCCGGCGACGACCTGCAGAAGATGGTGGATGAACTGAGGGCCCTGGTGGACAAAGCCGACCAGGCACGCGCGGCCGATCCGAACTTCATCAAGGACCTGCGCAAGCTGATCGACACGTACAACCGCGCGGCCGTCGCCCCGGCCAAACCAGCGCTGTTCAGCGACGAGTTCCGCGACGGCGATTTCACCGCCGCTCCGGCGTGAACTGTCGCGTTGGGCAAGTTCTCGGTCGATCCGGCGTTCGGGCTGCGCTCGACCGTGGCGATCGCCGGCGGCACTACGTCCAGCGGCAGCGGCCAGGACGCCGCCGCGATCCTGCTGCAGGCGATTCTCGGCCAGATGGCGAACCAGCAGGGATCGACCGCGGCCGGCGCGCCGGCCACGGTCTACTCCAAGGTCCGTTTCGGGAACCCGTTCAAGATCGAGGTCGAGTTCGGCTCGCTGGTGGCGGGCGGCCGAATTGCCTTCGGCCCCATCGTTGGGACCGACGTGTTGGGCGGTCACCGGCTCTTCTACGTGTCGGGCAGCCAACCGGCGATCCAGTTCGTCGCGCTCAAGAAGGGCGAGCAGGCCATGCTGGCGACCCATCTGCTGGGCAAGTCGCTGGAGGATCGCAAGCGCCACATTCTGACATGGACGCGTCAGGCCAGCGGCGCCATGGCGGTCAGCCTGGACGGCGCGAAGCTGTTCACCGTGACCGATCAGATCTTCCGCGATCCGTTCAGCGGCCTGGCGATCACGAACCCGGGCGGCGACTTCGTAATCCGCCGCGCCGTGGTCGACGTCGCCGGCTGATCAGGGTTCCGACGGGCGAGCGCGCAGGACGTAGAGGCTCGAGCCCAGGACCAACGCGATGCCGGCGAGCACCCAGACGTCGGGGACCTCGCTCCAGATCACCTAGCCCCACAGCGTGCCCCAGGCGAGCGCCGTGTAATCGAACGGCGCTACCGTGTTGACCTCGGTCATGGCGTACGCGCGCGTCAGCAGCCAGGCACCAGTGCCCGCGACGATCCCGCCACCGAGCAAAAGCATCGCATCGGTCAACGGCGGCAGGACCCAGGAGCGCAGCAGGAAGGCGGCGCTGGGGTGGTCGCTGCTGCCCAGGACACCCGTGCCGACGACCGCCGCCTTGAGCGCGCCGCCCGCGATGAACACGCAGTTCTGGTAGAGCGCCATGACCGAGGATGGCGCGAAGACGCCCAGGCGGCGCGACAGCACCTAGCCCACCGCGTAGAACGCCGCGCTGAGCACCGCCAGGCCCGCGGCCGGCTCGAACACGCCGTCGCTCGGGCGCACACCACCAGAACGCTCGCGAAGCCGACCACAATGGAGAGAAGCCGCCTGATGCCGACCCGTTCGCCCAGCATGGGCCAGGCGAGTGCCGCGATGAACAAGGGCGAGAAGAAGCTGAGCGCGACCGGGGTGGCCAGCGGCAGCCCCGCGACGGACAGATAGAAGGTCGTATAGCAGGCAAGCAGGATCGCGCCGCGCAGGGCCAGCATGCCGGGCCGGCGGGCCCGCAGGGCCAGGATCCCGGCCTCGTAGTGCACGAAGATCAGGAGGAGCGGCAGCGCGACGAGGCTGCGAATGACGATGACCTGGTGGATCGGGTAGCTGCCGGACAGCCACTTGACCAGGATGTCCTGTAGCGAGAATGCCGCCACGCCCGCGCACAGACACACGATGCCGGCCAGCTGCCGCCCCGTCCGATCCGTCACGCGTTGGCACCATCGCGTGACCGCATGACATAGAGCCCGGCGCCAAGCAGCAGAGCTATGCCGGCGATCGTCGTCCAGGCCGGTATCTCGGACCAGAAGACATAGCCCCACAGCACGCCCCAGATTAGGCCCGTGTACTCGAAGGGCGCGACTCGGCTCGCCTCGGCGATGCGGTAGGCGTTGCTGAGAAGCACGACGCCCAGCGCGGCGATCGGGCCGCAGGCGGCGAGCAGAAGCAGGTCGATCCAGTCCGGCACGGCCCAGGCGCGGGTCAGAAACGCCATGCTGGGGTGGCTCGCCCCGGCGAAAGCCCCGGTGCCGAAGACCAGCGAGAGAACCACAGCGCCGACGAAGAAGGCGCCGTTCTGGTAGAAGCCCATGACCGAGGCCCGCTCGGTAACCCCGAGCCGCCGCGCCATCACCTGTGCGAACGCGTAGGTCACGGCGGCCGCAACCGGCAGGATCGCCGCCGCGTCCATTACCCCGGCGCCTGGCCGCATGATGACCAGAACCCCGGCGAACCCCACGGCGACGGCGAGCCAGCGGCCCAGTCCGACCCCTTCCCCCAGCATGATCCCAGCGATCGCGGTGATGGCGAGCGGCGCCACGAACCACAACGACACGGCCGCGGCCAACGGCATGGCCGGAAACGCGAGGTAGTAGGCGCCGTAGGACACGATCAGCGTCGCCCCGCGCAGTGCCAGCAAGCGCGCGCGCGGCGTCACCAGGCTGCGGATGCCCGCCTCCATGTGAATCAGGAACAGCAGCAAGGGCGCCGCGACCAAGCTGCGGATGACCATGACCTGGTGCACCGGATAGGACCCCGAGGTCATCTTGATGACGATGTCCTGCAGCGAGAACGTCGCGACGCCCGTGCACAGGCACAGGACGCCCAGCCATTGGGCGCGACGCCGCGTCTGGCGCGGTTCGACGGTCGACGAGTTGGTGCTGGACAAGGGGGCGTGGCTCCGGGGCCGCGCATTGTGCTCAGCCAGGGGTGGCTCGGCAATCGCGCCGCGCCATCGCGATGGAAAAAATCGGTGCGCGCGACGTTTCCTGCTTCGAAGCGGCACCGGAACGACACGGTCCGCCGCGTGGAGGGGAACCATGTCGCACCGGACCGTCTTGAACCGCTGGCGCCGGTACCAGGTGGCGCGGCTGGAGGGGCTGATCGAGGGCCTGGCGCGGGAGGCCCGGCGCATACCCGCGCCCGACTGCGAGCACCAGGTTCTCGCGCTGGGCGCCGCCATGGACGAGGCGCTCGAGGCCTATTGCGAGGACATCGCGGCGAGCGTCGACCGAGAGGTCGCTCAGGGCGCGCCCTTACCCATGCCGGACCTGGCCTTCGAACGGCTGTAGAGCGAGCGTGCCGCGGAGAAACCAATGTCGCGCACGTCGAACGATATCCATTCGCCCTGAGCCGGCCCATCGGTTGACGCCATGGCGGGCCACGGCTAGCTTGCGGCCGCGCCGGCGCCGCAGTAGCTCAGTGGTAGAGCAGCGCATTCGTAATGCGCGGGTCGGGGGTTCAAATCCCTCCTGCGGCACCATCTGCCGCGTTTCCTTCACGACATCGTGACGTGGACGGCCAAGGGCTGGTTCTGTAGGACTCGGCGCCGGCCCCCACAACCGTTTCCCGAGGTACCGCTCGCATGAGACGCTTCGCTCTCGCCGGACTTGTCGCCGCCGCCTTGGCCGGCCTCGGCGGCCCCGCCCTTGCCGCCGATCAGGCGGGCAGCTTCGCCGTGGATGGCATCGGTACGTGGTCCTGTTCGAAATACATCGAGGAACGCGCCAAAGAATCAAACTATTACTTCATGTTCGGTGGCTGGGTCGACGGCTATCTTACGGCGATCAATGCCTATTCTCCCGACAGCTATGATCTGACCCCGTGGGAGACGACGGGCCTGCTGATGGCGTTGATCGAGCGCAATTGCAAGGAGCGCCCCGACGAACAGTTCGTCGGCATGGTCGTCGCCATGGCCAAGAAGCTGAAGGAAACGCGCCTCGCCGCGCCGTCGCCGGTCATCGAGGCCAGCGCCAACGGGCAGTCGGTCAAGCTCTACCAGGACACCATGATGAAGGTGCAGCAGGCCCTGGTGGACGCCGGGTTCTACTCCGGCACGGTCGACGGTCAGTTCGGCCCGATGAGCCAGAGCGCCATCGAGGCGTTCCAGAGCGCGCGGCAACTGCAGGTCACCGGCCTGCCCGACCAGCTCACCCTGGTCGCCTTGCTGCGGCCCGCGCAGCCGGCCGCCGAATAGGCCGCGGGCCGCGCCTACTCCGCGGCGGCCGCGACCCGGGTGAACACCGGCGGGATCTTGCGCAGGTCCTCGAGCGGGATGTGGCAGCGGATGCGGTGGCCCGGCACCGGCTCCTGCTCGGGCGGCACCACGGTGTCGCAGATCTCGCCGATGCGCCGCGGGCACCGGGTGCAGAACCGGCAGCCCCTGGGCGGATCGATGATGCTGGGCATCTCGCCCGTGAGGCGGATGTGGGTCTGCTCAATGGTGGGGTCGGCCACCGGCACCGCCGACAGCAGGGCCTCGGTGTACGGGTGGTAGGGCGGTCGGAAGACCGCCTCGGCCGGGCCCATCTCCATCACCTGGCCCAGGTACATGACGACGATGTGGTCCGACAGGTAGCGCACGACGCTCAGGTCGTGGCTGATGAACAGGAGCGTCGTGCCGAACTTCTCCTGCACGTCCATCAGCAGGTTGATCACGGCCGCCTGGACCGAGACGTCAAGCGCCGAGACGGGCTCGTCGGCGATCACGATGTTGGGCTTGCCGGCGAAGGCGCGCGCCACCGCGATGCGCTGCTTCTGGCCGCCCGAAAGCTGCCGCGGCTTGCGTGAGGCGAAAACCGCCGGAAGCCGCACGATATCCAGCATCTCCTCGACGCGGGCGCGTACCTTGTCGGCGTCCTTGGCCAGCCCGAACTTGCGCACCACGCGGCCGATGGCCCAGCCCACGCTGTGGCTGGGGTTCAAGGTGCCGTCCGGGTTCTGGAAGACCATCTGCAGCGTACGGATCAACTCGGACGAGCGCTGCTGCACCGGGATCGTCGCGATGTTGCGACCATGCAGTTCGATCGAACCCTCGGTCGCCGTCTCCAGGCCCGTCAGTACCTTCGCGAACGTCGACTTGCCGCACCCGGATTCGCCGACGATCGCGATGGTGCGCCCGCGGATCACGTCGAAACTGATCCGCTCGTTGGCCTTGACGTACCGCACCGCGCCGCCGCCCAGCAACGCGCGCAGCGACCTTTCGGGCAGCTCGTAGAACTTGCTCATGCCATCGACATGGAGCACGACCTCGTCGCCGGCGCCATGATCGGCCTGGCCGGTGGCGCGCGCGACGGACGGAACGATGTCGTTCCAGCGCAAGCAACGCACCTGGTGGCCGCTGCCGTCGGTCCTGACCAGCGGGATCTCGCCTTGATCGCAGCGCCCAGCCTGGGCGTGGTCGCAGCGCGGGCCGAACACGCAACCCCGCAGCCGCTGGTGCGGCAGCGACACCTGGCCACGGATCGGCTGCAGGGCGCGCGTGTGCTTTTCGGCGCCGACGGTCGGGATGCAGCCGAACAGCCCCATGGTGTAGGGGTGGCGCGGTGCGGCGAACATCTCAGCGATGGTGCCCTCCTCCATCAGCTCGCCCGAGTACATGACCCCGACGCGATCGCACACCCTCCGGATGACGCCGAGGTTGTGCGAGATGTAGAGCAGCGCCACGCCGTAGCTGCGCCTCAGCTCGTCGATCAGGTCCAGCACCGCCGCCTCGACCGTGACGTCGAGCGCCGTGGTCGGCTCGTCGAGGATCAGCAGCGACGGGTTGGACAGGAGGGCCATGGCGATGACCACGCGCTGCTGCTGGCCGCCCGAGATCTGGTGCGGGTAGCGGTCCATCACTGTCTGCGGGTCGGGCATGCGCACGTCGCGCAGCACCTCGATCGCTCGGTCGTAAGCGTCGCACTCGGACGCGCCCTCGTGGATCATGGGCACTTCCATGAGCTGGCTGCCGACGTTCATCGACGGGTTCAGCGCGCTGTAAGGCTCCTGGTACACCATGGCGATCTTGCCGCCCCGGATGCGGCGCAGTTCCTCGTCACCGAGGCTCGCCATGTCGCGCCCTTCGAACAGGATGCGGCCCGCGACCACGCGTCCGGCGATCCCCATGTAGCGCATGATCGCCATGGCCACGGTCGACTTGCCGCAACCCGATTCGCCGACCAGACCGTAGCTTTCGCCGGCCTTGATCGTCAGCGAGAAATCCAGGACCGCCGGGATATCGCCGGCGCGGATGAAGTATGACACGCGCAGGTTCTCGATCTGCAGGACCGGCGTGTCGGACGTCGGCGTCGCGCTACCAGCCATGTCCTAGTCCCTCATCGAGATTTCGCGCAGGCCGTCGGCCAGCAGGTTGAACCCGATGACCAGGCTGGACAGCGCGATCGACGGCACCAGCGCCATATGCGGAAAGATCGTGATCAGCGCCGTGGTCTCGCTGACCATGCCGCCCCAGTCCGGGTCGGGTGGCGGCAGCCCAAGGCCGAGGAATCCGAGCACACCGATCGTGATGACCGTATAGCCGAAGCGCAGGCAGGCATCGACGATCAATGGCCCGCGCGCGTTGGGCAGCAGTTCGACGATCATGATGAAGGGACCTGTCTCGCCCCGGATCTGCGCCGCCGCCACGTACTCGGCGGTGCGCAGATCCAGCACCAGCCCGCGCACGATGCGCCCGATGCCAGGCGCGAACGCCAGGGTTACGGCGACGATGATGTTGAAGACCGAAGGACCGACCGTCGATAGCAGGATGATGTAGAGGATCAGCACCGGGAACGACAGGATGATGTCGGAGACGCGGCTGATCAGCGTATCGACCCAGCCGCGGTAGTAGCCCGCGAGCATGCCGAGCGTGATGCCGACCACGTACGCGATGAGGATGGCCACGGGTGTCACCGTCAAGACCGTGCGCGCGCCCCACATGATGCGCGAGAGCATGTCGCGACCGAGGTGGTCGGTGCCCAGCAGGTGGCCGGGAGTCAACATGCCGGGGTTGGCGAGCGCGGCGTAATTCGATTTGAGCGGGTCGTAGGGCGCGATCACCGGCGCCAGCAGCGCCAGCAGAACCCAGAACAGGATCAAGCCGACACCGATGATCGCGGCCTTCGATTCCCGCAAGAGCCCGATCGCCTTCAACGTACGGGCTGCGAGCCCGGGTCGGGACGCCGCGCCCGGGCCGGCAGGCTGCCGTGCCGTCGCCTGGTCGTTCATGCCGGCCTCCTCACGTGAACCGGATGCGCGGGTTCAGGTACATGTACCCGATGTCGCCCACAAGCTGCGTGGTGACCGCGATGAAGACAGCGACCATCGTGGCCGCTTCGACCAGCGTGATGTCCCCGAACAGCGCCGCTTCAAGCAGCATCCGACCGAACCCCGGAAAGCCGAAGATGACCTCGGTCACCACCACGCCGGTGATCAAGAAGTTGATCTGCAGCAGGATCACCGTGAACGGCGCGATCATGGCGTTGCGCAGCGCGTGCTTCATGATGACGCGACGGTACGGCAGGCCTTTGAGGATCGCGGTGCGGATGTAGGGGCGCGTCATCACCTCAACCATGGAACCCCGCACCATGCGCGCGACGTAGCCGAAGTCGTAGAGCACCAGCACCAGCACCGGCAGCACGAACTGCTCGGCGATGCTCCACTCGGGCAGGCTCATCAGGGGGCTCGTGCCCGGCAACCACTCCAGCCACAAAACGAAAATCGCCATGAGCATGACGCCCGAAGCGAACTCGGGGATCGAGGTCAGGGTAATGCCCGTGTACGACAGGGTCCGATCCAGCATGCTGCCTTCGCTCATGCCCGAAAGGATGCCGAACACCATCGACAGCGGCAGGATGATCGCGAAGGCGATCGCCGCGAGAGCCAGCGTGTTGCCGAGCCGGTTCCAGATCACGTCGTTGACCGGCACCTTGTAGAGCGTCGAGTAACCTAGGTTGCCGAAGTACTGGTCACCGCGCGGGTCGTGAAAATTCAACCCGAGCACCGGGTCCTGCAGCGGGTCGACGATGACGCCGGTCAGGACACCGATCCAGCGGACGTAGCGCAGCAGCACCGGATCGTTGAGCTGCAGCCGCTCGAACAGGATGTTCTTCTGCTCCTGGCTGGCGTAGGGGCCGAGCGTCTTGCTGGCCACGTTGCCCGGCGAGAACTCGTTGAGCGTGAAGACCAGGAATGACGACACTACCATGGTCAGGACCACGAGCCCCAGTCGCTTCAGAATGAATACGGTCACCCGTGCCGCTCTCCCTGTACCCGAGACCCGCCTTGATCGGCTTACGCTCCGTCCGGTGCCCCTGCCGGACGTGCCTCCCTTGGCTGCATACTTCAAGACATCCCGTGCCCTGTAAACCGTGAATTCGGGAACCAGGGTTGGCCGACCTCGACTTGACGCCGGCTCCCGACATCCGCCACCAGTGGAAACCGCCCGGCAAGGAGGCCCGCCCCGTGACGGCGAACGAGGCTCCCCTCACAACGGCGCTACCCTTGGCGGCCCGGGGCGATGCGGTCGCCCGCTGGGTTTTTCAGGTGAAGCGCCGGCACGGCCGCGGCTACGCGGCCCAAGTCGCCGACATGGTCCGCTACAACCGCGGCGCCCAGCGCCTGCAGCCGGTCGAGTACTACCTGTACCGGCTCTACGAGCGTGACCGGTTCACCGGGGAACAGCGGCGCGCCTTCATCGGGCATACTGGCCGGCGGCGCATCGTGCGCGCCCTGAACGACGTCCACGCGGTGATTCTGGCCAACGACAAGCTGGTCACCTACGGCTACCTGAAGGGGATGGGGTTCCCCATCGCCGAGCTGAGGGTCTTGTTCCACCCGACGCGGGGGCACGGTGACCTGACGGTGTTGCGCGATGCCGAGGCGGTCGCCGCGTACCTGCGAAACGGGCTGGCTTACCCCAGCTTCGGCAAGCCGCTTGGTCGGTCCAATGCGATCGGCGCCGCGTCCCTGTGTGGCTACCGCGCCGCCGACGACAGCATCGTGATGGCCGGCGACAAGGCGGCCAGCGTGACGGGGCTCGCCAAGGCGACGACCGGCTTCCTGCCGCACGGCTACCTGTTCGTCGAGCACTTGTGGCCCCATCCCGACGTCCGGGCCATGGTCGGCGAAAGATTGTGCACCGCGCGCGTCTACGTGGTGCTCGAGCCCGAAGGCCCACGCATCATCGCCGCCGTGTGGAAGATCGTGACCGGCGCCAACATGGCCGACAATTTCGTGCTGCCGGGCAACCTGCTGGGCGCGATCGATCTGGAGACCGGCGCCCTGACCCGGATCGTCGGCGGCTCCGGCCCCGATGAGACGGAGCACGAGACCCACCCCGACACGGGCGGCCGCCTGCTCGGATTCCGCCTGCCCGACTGGGCGCTGCTCAAGGACACCGTGCGCGCCGCCGCCGCGGCGTTTCCGCGCCTCGGCTACCAGGGATGGGATGTCGCCGTGACGCCGCGCGGACCGGTGCTCGTCGAATTGAACTCGGCCGGCGACATGTCGCTGTGGCAGCGCGCCGCGGCCAAGGGAATGATGAACGACAGGTTCCACGCGATCCTGTCGGGGCGCGGCCGCTGAGCACGCGACCTTGACCACCACCCCGTCGATACCGCCGCGCCTGAACGAGCCCGGCAGGGGCATCCTGTGCGCCAACGGCGCCATGGCCATCTTCGCGACCCAGGAGGTCGTGTTCAAATGGCTGTCGACCGACTACAGCATCCTCCAGCTCGTGTTTATGCGCACCTGGTTTGCGCTGATCCCCATCACGTTCTTCCTGATGCGGGCGGGTGGCCCGCGCATCCTGCTGACACGCCAGTACCCTTGGCTGCTGTTGCGCGGCGTCATCGGCTTCGGGGCCTTCTACACGTTCTTCTCCGCGATCGCGCTGATGCCCCTGGCCGATGTCTCGGCCATCACGTTCGTCTCGCCCTTGATCGTCACCGCGCTCTCCGTTCCGGTACTGCGGGAGAAGGTTGGCGTGCATCGCTGGACCGCGATCGCCGTCGGTTTCGTGGGCGTTCTGATCATCTTGCGGCCGGGTAGCGACGCCTTCCAGATCGGCGCCCTATTCGCCTTGGCCTCAGCGGCCCTCTATTCTGTCTCCGCCGTGATCGTACGCTCGCTCAGCGGCCGCGAGGCGAGCGCCGTGGTGGTGTTCTACACGACGTGCATGTTCCTGGTGGTCAGCGGGTCGCTGCAACCGCGGGTCTGGACCGACCCGCCGTGGCACGACGTGGCGATCATGGCGCTCACCGGCTTGTTCGGTGGCGTCGCCCAATTCCTGCTGACCCAGGCGTACCGCTTCGCGCCGGTGTCAATCATCGCGCCGTTCGACTACTCGCATATTCTGTGGGCGACCATGTACGGCTACGTGGTGTTCGCGGACGTGCCGGGCACATCGGTGCTGATAGGCGCGGCGTTGGTCATGGCGGCGGGCGCGTACATCGCGCACCGCGAAACCATCAAGCGTAAGACCCCATAGGGGCGTTCAGAGTGGGTAATCGCGCGCCGGGTCGATGGTGCAGGATTCGAGGAAGCGGCGGATCTGCACGACCTCGTCCTTGGGCAGCGCGTGGCCGGCATGATGCACCACCACCGTCTTGTCCTGCAGCGTCACCGCGATCCGCGAGCCGTGTCGGTTTTCGAGTATGGCGCCAAGCTCGCCCAGCACGCCCTCGACCTCCTTCATAGACAAGTTGTTCGGGATGGGGTCGGCGAAGAGGGCGTGGAGCACCTTGCGGTGTCGGTGGTTCATGACGCTTGATCCCAGACAGCGTTCCGTCGATCGTCAATTTTTCGCCGCTGGACGCTTCGCCGTCGTTGACACAGGTCAAGTGGCGATTGGCGCGTGATTGATCGACTCCATGTAGTAGCGACGCGATTGATAGCGAGTGGTTACTAAAGGCCCCCTCTCGATCTATTCCCCAAGAGGCGGGCGTAGTGCAAGCTGGCGATTGTCACGGGTGGGGACGGGGCCGAGATCGTCGAGCTGTTGCTGCGTCTGTCACGCGTCCAGCCTGCGGCGCAGCATGACCACAGGCTCATTCCGGCGCAGTGGGAGACGCTCCGATATCTCTCGCGCGCCAATCGCTATTCCCGCTCGCCGTCGACCGTCGCGGCCTTTCTCGGAACGACGAAGGGAACGGCGTCACAGACGCTGCTCGCCCTTGAACGCAAGGGTCTGATCCACCGCGAGCCGGACCCCAAGGACCGGCGCAGCGGCAACTACACGCTCACGGACTTGGGTCTAGGACTGTTGGTGGACGATCCAATCGCCGCCTTGACCATGAAGGCGGATGCGCTGCGGTCGACATTGCGACTTCAGTTGGCCGGGGATCTGCGCGGCCTGCTGCGGGAGCTTCAGCTCGCCAACGGCGGTCGTGCGTTTGGCGAGTGCGCGACGTGCCGTCATTTTCGGCGCGATGCCGCGGCCGGTGACACTGCGGGGCCGCACCGGTGTGGCCTTACCAATGAAGCCTTGACGGACGACGAATCACGGAGGATCTCTGCTGAGCGTGAGGCCGTGGCTGCCTTACGCTCCACACGGATCATGGTGTCGATCAAGGAGTTCCTGAGGCTCGAAAGCGCGGCCGGCTTGGTGCTGGTGGTGGCCGCCGTGTTCGCGTTCGTGCTCAGCAATTCTGGGCTGGCCCCCTACTACGACAGCCTGCTTGACCTACCAGTTTCGGTTCACGTCGGCGCGCTCGGCATCGCCAAGCCGTTGCTGTTGTGCATCAACGATGGCCTGATGGCGATCTTCTTCCTGCTGGTCGGCCTCGAGTTCAAGCGCGAGGTCTACGAGGGCGAACTGTCGTCGGGCGCGCAGATCGCGTTGCCACTAGGGGCCGCGATCGGGGGCATGGCGGTGCCTGCCGCGGTCTTCGTGGCCATGAATGCGGGCGATCCAACCGGCCTGCGTGGTTGGGCCATTCCCTCGGCCACCGATATCGCGTTCACGCTCGCCGTCGCGGCACTGCTGGGAAGCCGCGTCCCCGTGGCGATCAAGGTCTTTCTGACCGCCGTCGCCATCATTGACGACGTGGGCGCGGTGGTCATCATCGCCATCTTCTACACGGCCGACCTGTCGGTGACATCGTTGGCCCTGGCGGGCGCGGGACTCATCGCCCTGCTTGTCCTCAACCTCGCCGGGGTCACGCGCCGCGCGCCCTACATACTTGTCGGCGTGTTCGTCTGGGTGTGCGTGCTGAAGTCCGGCGTCCACGCGACGCTGGCCGGCGTTGCGCTGGGCTTGGCCATCCCCCTGCGCACGAAGGGCGGTGATGTCGAAGCTTCGCCCTTGCGCCAGCTCGAGCACACGCTTCACCCGTGGGCCGCCTTCGCCATCGTGCCGATCTTCGGCTTCGCCAACGCTGGCGTCGCGTTCAGTGGCATCGGCTTGGCCGACGTCGTGGCTCCGATACCGCTCGGCATCGCGCTGGGCCTGTTCCTCGGCAAGCCACTCGGCGTGCTGGCCGGGTCCTGGCTGGTCATCCGTGCCGGCATCGCGCGCCGGCCCGACGATGTTTCGTGGCCGATGCTGGTTGGTGCCGCGACCCTGTGCGGCATCGGCTTCACGATGAGCCTGTTCATCGGCACCCTCGCCTACGAGCACGCGGTGACACCACCCGGCGCGCTCGACTTCTCCGCCGCCACGCGGCTGGGCGTGCTGCTGGGCTCCTTGATGTCCGCTCTTGTCGGGCTCACGCTTCTCGCGCGCGCCTGCCGTCCCACGCGCCGTGCCTCGGAGTCGCTGTCATGATCGATCTCTACTCATGGCCAACGCCCAATGGGCACAAGATCCACATCATGCTCGAGGAAACGGGGCTGGCCTACACCGTCCTACCGGTCGACATCGGCCGGGGCGACCAGTTCAAGCCCGAGTTTCTGGCGATCAGCCCGAACAACAAGATGCCGGCGATCGTCGATCGCGACGGCCCGGGCGGGCAGCCCTACGCGCTCTTCGAGTCCGGCGCGATCCTGCTCTACCTGGCCGAGAAGACGGGCCGGTTCCTGCCCACGGCGACGCGCGCGCGTTACGACGTGATCCAATGGCAGCTGTTCCAGATGGGCGGTATCGGCCCGATGCTGGGCCAGGTCCATCACTTCCGTTCCTACGCGCCTGAGAAGTTCCCCTACGCCATCGAGCGCTACACCAACGAGGCGACGCGGCTCTACGGCGTCATGAACCGTCGGCTGGCCGAGGTCCCTTTCCTGGCCGGTGACTATTCGATCGCTGACATGGCCGTGTTTCCATGGTGCTGGAACTGGGAAGGCCAGGGCCAGGACATCGCGACGTTTCCAAACTTCAGGCTCTGGTTCGACGCGATTGCCGCGCGCCCAGCCGTCCAACGTGGACTCCAGGTTCTCGCAGATCGACGCCGCGCTGGACCGATCGATGACAAGGCGCGCGAGGTGCTGTTCGGCAAGACCCAGTATCAGCGGCGCTGACCCCGCTGGCCGCCGATCAGAGGTCGAGGACGATCAGGTCGCTCTTGGCGCGCGAGCAGCAGACCATCATCCAACGGTTGGTCGCCTTCTCCTCGTCCGACAGCACCATGTCGCGGTGATCGACAACCCCTTTCTTCACGGGCGTCGCGCACGTGCCGCAGATGCCTTCCTCGCAGCTGCTGTCGATGTCATGGCCGGCCTCGCGCAGCACCTGCATCACCGACTTGTGGGCGGGGACGTCGAGAACGACGCCGCTGCTGACGATCTTGATCTTGAACGCCGTGTTGACGCTGGCGTCGACCTGCTCGTTGACGAAGTACTCGAAATGGACCGTGCCGGGAGCCCAGTGCGACGACGCGGCCTTGACCGCGTCCATCAGGCCGGTCGGGCCGCAGCAGTAAAGGTGCTCGCCCGGCGCTTGCGCCGCCAGGGCCTTGCGCACGTCCATGCCCTTGGCCGGGTCGCCGCCGTCGTAGTGGAACGCGACGCGCCCGGCGTACGGCGCGGCAGTCAGCCGGTCGCGAAACGCCGTCACCGAAGGCTCCCGGGCACAGTAGTCGAGGTGCCAGTCAGCGCCGAACGCGACCAGGTGGCTCAGCATCGCCATCATGGGCGTGATGCCGATGCCGCCGGCGATCAGCCGATGGCGCTGGGCGCCCTCAGCCAGGGGGAAGTTGTTGCGCGGGCCCCCTATGCCCAGGATATCGCCGATCCCGGTCGTGTCATGGAGGCGCTGGGAACCGCCCCGGCTCGCCCGATCGCGCTGCACGCCGATGACGTAGCGGCGGGTCTCGGCCGGGTCGTTGCACAGGGAATACTGACGCAGGAAGCCGCCGGGAATGTGCACGTCAAGATGGGCGCCGGCGCTGAACGGTGTCAAAGGTCCGCCGGCAGGATCGACCAGCTCGATCGTCACGATGCCGCTGGCCTCGGCATTGACCTTGGCGACCCGGAGGTTCTTCGTTGGCGTTGTACTCATGGCCCTTACCTAGAGACGTACAGGCGAACAGGATCGACCTAGGGCATCCCGAGCGGCAGGTTGCCTTAGCCCGGCCGGGCCGCGGGTTCAAGGTCCAAGTCGTTCTCACGATTTCGTGGCTTGGCGGGCCCTGGACGGACAGCCAGTCTCGCCGAGCCTCCACCATGGCCAAGGGAGACCCTTATGCGTTTGCCGCCCCTCGATCCCGGAATGGCGTCGGCCCCGGTACGCGCCCTTCTCGACGACGTGGACCGCCTGTTCGGCCGGTCGTGGATCATTACAAGGGTCATGGCCCACACCCCCGCGCTGTTGGCGACGATGATCACGCTGTGGGAGCGATTCGCGACGTCGCCGCTGTCCGACATGGATCGCGAAGTCATTGCCATGGAGATGGCCGTGGCGAACGGCTGCCACTACTGCGTGCCGGCGCACCGCTTCGCCGCGCGCCAACGCCGGCTGGAACTCGCGCCGCTCGAAGCGATCGCGCGCGGCGAGACGCATTCCGCCTGCCGGCCCGCCGTGGTCCAAGCCCTGGTGCGGCGGCTGGTGGAGACGCACGGCGCCCTCGACGACGAGTTTCGCGCCTTCCAGGAGCAAGGCGTCACACCTGGCCAGATGGTCGAGACGGTCGGTGAAATCGGCCATTGCACCATCACCAACTATATGAACCGACTGGCCCGGACACCGCTGGACGACTTCCTCGAGCCCTATCGCCAATAGCCGCGAACAACCCTAGGATCGCGTTCCTGGCACGGCGAAACGCGCCAGAGCTCGGGAGAACGGGACAATGCGGTTCTTTGCCGTGGGGCGCTGGTGGGTATGGGTCTGGCCATCGGGACGGCCCACGCCGACGACATAGTCGCGCGCGGCGCGTACCTGTCGAAGATCATGGACTGCGGCGGCTGTCATACCCGGGGCGCCATGACCGCCGAAGGACCGGACGAATCCCGTGCCCTGGATCGCCAACGCCATCCGCACCGGCGAGCGGCCCGATGGCCGCGTCATGGCGCCGATCATGCCCTGGGCCGCCTACGCGGCCATTTCGGACGAGGATCTCGCCGCGCTCATCGCCTATCTGCGTTCACTACCGTCCTACAGCTACTGGGCTCCCGGGCCATTCGGTCCAGACGGAGCCCCGACACAGCCGTTCAATCGGATCGTGGTGCCCTAGCCCCGGGCCTTCGGTCTGGACTTGGGCTTGGGATTGGGCCGGCGACGCTGTCGCGCGGCCTTCGCTTCCTCGTCGAAGACGCGCCGCGCAATGCGGAAGGCCTCCACGCCGGCCGGCACGCCGCAGTAGATGGCGATCTGCAGGAACGCCTCGCGCAGTTCGGCCTTCGTGCAGCCGTTGCGCAGCGCGCCGCGCACGTGCGTCTCGAACTCCTGCGCGCGGTTGAGCGCCGCCAGCATGCACAGCACCATCAGGCTGCGCTGGCGCCGGGTCGCGCCCGAGCGACCCCAGACCCGCCCCCAACAGTATTCGGTCAGCATGGTCTGGAACGGCATGGAGAACGCGTCGGCGTTCGCCAGCGCCCGCTGGACATAGGCATCGCCCAGCACTGCCTTGCGAATCTTCAAGCCTGTCTCGAAATCCCGGCTGGTCAACGCGCCCTCCCCCGGTCGTCGGTTCGCGTGCACCCTGCCCTTCACGGCTCCCGCTCGCAATGCGAGAATGCTCCATGGGACAACTTCGCTCGAAGCTGCCGCCCCTCAACCGCATCGTCACGTTCGAAGCCGCGGCGCGCCACCTCAGCTTCACGCGCGCGGCCGAGGAGTTGTTGATCAGCCGAGAGGCGGTCAGCCGGAGCGTCGCGGCCCTCGAGGCCCACCTCGGCGTGCGCCTGTTCGTGCGCCGCCACCGCGCCCTCGCCTTGACATCGGCGGGCGAGAGCCTGCGCAGCGGCGTATCCGAAGGGCTCGAACGCATCGCCCGGTCGGTGGAGCGCGTGCGGCCGAAGGCCCAGGCGCGGCACGCCACGGTTTGGGCCACCATCGCACTGGCCCACTTCTGGCTGACGCCACGCCTGCCTCGGTTTCGCACGGGCCACAAGGACATCGAGCTTCACGTGCGTGCGTCGGACACCTGGCTCGACATGGACGTCGAGAACATCGACGTCGCGCTTCGCTATGGCTCCGGTCAGTGGCCGGGACTCAAGGTGCACCACCTGTTCGACACCCAGACTTTTCCAGTGTGCGCGCCGCACTACCTCGCCGCGGCGCCCGCCCTGCGCAAGGCGGAAGACCTGGTGCGCCACACGCTGCTCAACCTCGATGGTGACACCCACGCCGACGAAGACTGGACATGGTGGCTATCCGAATCGGGCGTCTCGCCAGCCCGACGACCGGCCATGGTTGGGTTCGACAGCTACGCCGACGTGATCGAGGCCGCGCTCGACGGCCAGGGGATCGCGCTCGGGTTCACCCACGTGGTGGACAGTCTCTTGGCCTCGGGGGCGTTGGTCCGCCCTTTGCCCGCGGTCCTGTCGAAGGGCTATGGCGTCTACGCGGTCGTGCCGCGGGCGACCGCACCCAGCGCGGCTGCGCGCGCCCTGGTGTCCTGGCTCGTAGCGGAAGCGCGTGCGACCAGCCGAACGGATCGCGGCGATGTCGCGTGATGGCAAGATCACGTGAGAATGAACCGTATTCACGTTTACAGGTCCCCACATTGCCGGCCTAGTGTGCGGCCACGCGATCTCCTCGCAACACAGATACCTCAGGAGGCCAAGCACATGAACCGGTTCGCACCGCAGGGCGTTTCACGACGCCACGTCACCAAGGGGCTTTCGGCCCTCGGCCTGGGCCTAGTGTCGATGGGCGCCGTGGCACGCGGAGCCCGCGCCGCCGGCGAGATCATGGACGTCACATGGCAGGGCTACGACGCGCCCGAGCTGATGCAGAGCTACATCGCGAAGTACGACGGCCCGCCGGAGTTCAGCTACATCGCCTCGGAAGACGAGACGTTCCACAAGATCCGCGCCGGTTTCACGCCCGACGTGATCCACCCGGGCAGCTACATGATCCAGCGCTATTACGACGCGGGCCTGATCCAGCCCTTCGACACGGACCGGCTGTCGGTATGGCCGGATCTCGCCGCCGGCATCAAGAACCTGCGCGGCTCCGAGATCGACGGCCAGCGCTACTTCATTCCCGCCGAGTTCGGCAACTCGTCGATCGTGTTCCGTACCGACAAGGTGGATGCCGAGTACCTGAACGAGCATAGCTGGAAGATCGTCTACGACGACCGCTATGCCGGTCGGCTTGCCTGGTACGATTCGAGCGACGCCACCGTGCAGACCGCGGCGCTGATGCTGGGCTACAGCAACATCTACACGCTCGACGACAACCAGCTGAAGGACGTGGCCGAGCTGATGCGCAAGCAGCGCGACGTGACGCGCTTCTACTGGAGCGATGTCACCGAAATGGAACAGGCCGTGGCCTCCGGCGAGGTCGTAGCCGCCTATTCGTGGAACCAATCCTTCGTCAACCTGAAGAAGCAGGGTCTGCCCGTTGACTACATGGTGCCCAAGGAAGGCATCTTCGCCTGGGGCAGCGGCTTCGTCATGCACAAGGACTGCAAAAACCTCGACGCGGCCTACGACTACATCGACTCGTGGGTGTCGCCGGAATCCGGGGCCTGGATGATCGACAACTACGGCTACGGCAGCGCGAATTTGCGGGCCTACGAGCAGGTCGCGCCGGAGCGCCTGGCCGAACTCGGCTTCTCGGATCCCGAAGGCATGCTCGACAAGACCATCTTCTTCGAGGCCCTGGCACCCGAGGTCGAAGCGAAGTATCAGGCTCTCTACGAGGAAATCAGGGCCGGCGGCTAGGTCGAGCGCCCCATCACGACGGGATGGACAACGCCCATGAAGTTCAGCCTCGCCATCAACATGGAGCGCATGGACCCGAGCCTCGACATGAAGGACGTCGCGCGCCATACGCTCAAGATGGTCCAGATGGCCGAGGCTGGCGGCTTCGAGATCGCCTGGGCCGCCGAACACCACGCGATCGAGATGACGATTGCGCCGGGCATCTTCCAGATGCTGGCCTGGTGGGGCGCGCACACGAACAGCATTCGGCTCGGCACGGCTGTGGCCGCGGCCCCGTACTGGCACCCCATCAAGTTGGCGGGCGAGGTCGGCATGCTCGACCTCGTCACCAACGGGCGGGTCGAGTTCGGCCTGGGCTGCGGCGCCTACCAGCGCGAGTTCGACCGCATGATGCCGGGTCTCTTGGCCCAGGACAGCGTGCCCTACATGTTCGAAATGTTGCCGCTGCTCAAGGCGCTTTGGCAGGGCGACGTAACCCACGACGGCACCTATTGGAAGTTCCCGACCGCGACCGCGTGCCCCAAGCCGGTCCAATCCCCTCATCCGAGGCTGTGGATCGCGGCGCGCAATCCGGTCTCGGTGGATTGGGCGATCGCCAACGGTTGCAACATCATGACCTGGGCGCTCACCCGGCCCTTCGCCGAGGTCGAGGCCTACAAGCAGCGCTTCGAGGAAGGTCTCGCGAAGGCGCCGAAGGGCACCAAGCGGCCGCAGTTCCTGACCATGCGCCATTCGGCCGTCTACGCGAAGGAGAACGAGGGGGAGCCCTACGTGCGGTCGCTGCAACGCGTCGCCGCGCAATTCGAGAACCTGTTTCGCCAGCGTGGCGGTGTGTCCAACGGTTTTCCCGCGGAGATCAATCTCAAGGACCTGGAGAACAGGGCCGAGTACGATCCCGACATGCTGCGCGAGAATCTCATGTTCGGCACGCCCGATACGGTGGTCGCGAAGCTCAGGCGCTACGAGGCGCTGGGCGTCGACAACTTTCTCTATTACGCGAGCTACGGCCTGCCGCTCGCCCTTCAGAAGCGGTCGCTCAAGCTTTTCATCGATGAAGTCATGCCGGCGTTTCGAGTAAGCGCGCAGGCGGCACGATAGACGCGCAAGGCAAGACGGGCCTGCCCTTCATGTTCACCGGCGTCCTCGACACCGTGCGGAACCCGGACCTTCACGTCGGCCCGGGCAACTTGGCCGGGTGGAACCAGCCCGACAGACGGCGCAAGGGCTTTCATGGACTTCATGCCCTGAGCCGCTACGACATGGGGGTTCGTGCGCCCGACGTTCTGGTCTTGCGCAAGTCCATCGACCGCCGAATCGGCGATCTGCCCTCAGTCCGCCGGTTGACCGGCGCCACGCCGTTCAGCGCCATGGCCGTCGTGCGGGGCCAGAGCGTCCTCTACGAGGCCTACGCGCCGGACTTCGGGCCGGATCGCCCCCATACCCTGCAGTCGATCAGCAAGACGACCATGAACCTGGTCTTCGGGCGCATGGTCGATGACGGCAAGGTCGTGCTGAACCGGCGCGTCCGTGACTACGTGCCGGAGATCGGTTCCGGCTATGCGGAGGCCACGGTGCAGCAGGTCCTCGACATGGACGTGACCAACAATTTCAACGAAGACTACAGCGATCCCTACGAGGTATCGCGCCTTGGCGCGACGGTCGGCTACGGTCGCCAGGAGATCGCCATGGGCTGGCGCTTGCCGCCGCCCGGCGAACCGAACTTCGCGATGCGCGATTTCCTGTGCACCTTGACCAGCGACGACGTGACCAATCCTGGCGGCGAAACGCAGTATCATTCGCCCAACACGGACCTGCTCGGCTGGATCGCCGAGCGCGCCGGCGGACGCAGCCTGCGCACTCTCTTGATCGACATTGCCGTGGCCGCAGGTGTCGAGGGCATGTTCCGCGTTGGAACCGACGCCGAAGGTGTTCCCATCGTTTCGGGCGGGATCTTCCTGACGGCGCGTGACCTCTGTCGCTATGGCCTGCTGTTCGCGCGCAATGGGGTGGGCGTCCACGGCGAATGCGTCGGGAGCGCCCGGTTCATCGACGCGACGCGCGGCGGAAGGGGAACACGGCCTCCCCCGCCCCGACAATCACTGCGCTACAGCAACCAGACCAATACGAATGGCCGGTGGATCGGCCATGGCGGCTACGGCGGTCAGTACATGCTGGCCGATCCCGAGACGGGCGTCGTAGTCGCATTCTTCAGCGTCCTCGAGGACGATGACGCGTCCGACGACACCTATCATCCGGAGATCATCGCGATGGCCGAGGATGTCGTGCGGCTCGTGGAGGCGGGCTAGCGATGGATGGCAGCCCGCTGGGAGCACGCATCGAGAAGCGAGGCAAGGTTCTCGAAATCACGCTCGACCGGCCGAAGGTCAACGCCATCGACAATGCGCTGAGCCGTGAGTTGGGCCGCGCGTTCGTCCAACTGCGCGATGATCCCGCGCTGATGGCCGGAATCATCACTGGCGCGGGTGATCGGCTGTTCTCGGCCGGGTGGGACCTCAAGGCGCTCGACCGAGGCGACCAGCCGCTCGACAAGTGGTGGGAATCGGAGGACGCGGCGTCCGGCGGCTTCGCTGGCATCACGGAGATGTGGGACCTGGACAAGCCGGTGATCGCCGCGCTGAACGGCCACGCCATCGGGGGCGGCATGGAGATCGCGCTCGCCTGCGACCTGATCGTCGCCGAGGACCACGTGGAGTTCGGCCTGCCCGAACTGCCGCTCGGCATCGTGCCGGATGCCGGTGCCTTGCAGCGACTGCCGCGCCGTCTGCCCCACGCGGTCGCCATGGAGCTCCTGCTGCTCGGGCGGCGCATGCCGGCCGCCGAGGCCCATCGCCACGGCCTGGTCAACGCCGTGGTGCCCAAGGGCCAGGGGATGGCCAAGGCGTGTGCCTGGGCCGACCAGATCGCCGACTTGGCCCCACTCGCCGTGCGCACCATCAAGGAAGTGTTCCGCGCGACCGAGGGCCAGACCGTGCGCCAGGCCTTCGCCACCATGCGTTCGGGCAGCCTGCCCACGTACCAGCGCATGTTGACGTCCGAGGACGCCAAGGAGGGCGTGCGCGCGTTCGTCGAACGGCGCAAACCCGTGTTCAAGGGTTGCTAGGGAGGCGATCGAGCCGTGCCGCGTAAGGATCCCGCCGTCGTCACGCGCGTCGCCAGCATCGGGGCCGGACCCATCGGGGCCGGCTGGGCTGCGTACTTCCTGGCGCGCAGCTATGACGTGACCAGCTACGTCCACGCCGCGACTGAGGAACCGGGGCTGCGCCGCCTGATCGACACGGCGTGGGAAAGCCTGACCGAGCTGGGGCTCGAGCCCGGCGCCTCGCGCGACCGTCTGCGCTGCACCACCAGCCTAGCTGAGGCGGTGGCGGACGCCGAGTTCGTGCAGGAGAGCGTGCCCGAGGTGCTGCCGCTCAAGCAGGCGATCTACGCCGAGCTCGGCCGCTTGGTACCCGCCGACGTGGTCATCGCCTCCAGCACGTCGGGCATGACCATGACCGACATCCAGGCGCGCTGCCCCACGCCGGAACGCACCGTCGTCGGCCACCCGTTCAACCCGCCCTACCTGATGCCGTTGGTCGAGATCGTCGGCGGCGCCAAGACCGCCAAAGACGCCGTCGCCTGGGCTGAGGCATTCTACCGCCATGCCGGCAAGGTCCCGCTGGTCATGACCAAGGAAGTCCCCGGCTTCGTCGCCACCCGCCTGCAGGAGGCGATCTGGCGCGAGGCGCTGCACATGGTCGCCAACGGCGAGGCGACCGTCGAGCAGATCGACACCGCGATCACTAACGGCCCCGGCCCGCGCTGGGCGATCATGGGACCGTGCATGGTGTTCCACGTGGGCGGCGGCCCAGGCGGCATGGCCTATTGCCTCGACCAGTTCGGCCCGGCGCTCAAGCTGCCGTGGACCCGCCTGATCGCGCCCGAGCTGACGCCGGAGCTGCGCACCCGCATGGTCGACGGCTGCGAGGAGCTGGCCGGCGAGCGCGACTTCCATGCGCTGACGCGCGAGATGAACAAGGGGCTGGTGGCGATCGCCAAGGCCCTGCGCGCCGCGCGCGAGGGCACGCGGTGAGCGCGATTGAGGCCAGCCTGCGCGACGATCAGCGCATGGCGCTGGAATCACTTCGTGCGTTCATGGACGCCGAGCTCTACCCCCACGAGGTCGCGGTCGACCGCGCCGGCGAGGTCGCTCCGGCCATCGGCGAACGCATCGCGGCGCGGGCGCGCGAGATGGGCTTCTACGCCTTCAACCTGCCACCTGAAGTTGGAGGTGGCGGGCTCGACTACACGACCCGGGCGGTGTTCGAGCGCGAGCTCGGTAAGGTCACCCACGCATTGCACGAATGGGTCGCCCGGCCGACCGAGATCCTGATGGCGTGCAACGACGCCCAGCGCGAACGCTATCTACTGCCGTGCGTGCGCGGAGAGAAGACCGAGAGCTTCGCCCTGACCGAGCCGGGCGCGGGCTCGGACATCATGTCCATGCAGACGCGGGCGCGGCGCGACGGTGGCGATTGGCTGATCAGCGGCACCAAGCACTTCATAAGTTGCGTGCGCCGACCGGACTTCGCCATCGTGTTCGCCGCTACGGGCCTCGATCAGACGCCAAAGGGCGAACGCAAGCGGGTCACCGCGTTTCTGGTGGACGTGGGCGCGCCGGGCTTCGACATCCGGCGCGGCCCCCGCCCCGTCAGCCAGCGCGCCTATCAGAACTTCGTGCTCAGCTTCGACGATTGCCGGGTACCCGCCTCGCGGATCCTGGGCGAGGAAGGCAAGGGCCTGGAGCTCGCCAACAGGTGGCTCGGCATGGGTCGCGTCTGGGTCGGCGCGGGCTGCTGCGGCAAGACCGAGCGGCTGCTCGACCTGGCGGTGCAGTGGGCCGGCACGCGCCAGCAGTTCGGCCGCCCCATCGGCGACTTCCAGGGCACGGCGTTCAAGCTGGCCGACATGGCGACCGAGCTGCGCGCCGCCGACCTCCTGGTGTTCGATGCGGCTCGGCGCGCCGACGAAGGCCGCATGGACCCCGACGACGCGGCCATGACCAAGCTGTTTTGCTCCGAAATGCTTGGGCGCGCCGCCGACCACACGATGCAGATCTACGGCGGCATGGGGTTGATGGAGGACCTGCCGATCGAACGGCTGTGGCGCGATGCCCGGCTCGAACGCATCTGGGACGGCACCTCCGAGATCCAGCGGCACATCATCTCGCGGTCCCTGCTGCGCCGCGCGCGCGCATGACGGCTGCGCGACGCGCCAACCTGGCGCGGCTGCTCAGGCCACGCCACATTGCCTTCATCGGCGGGACCAGCGCGGCGTTCGCCGCCGAGGTGTGCGCCGCCGGCGGGTTTCCCGGACCGATCTGGGGCGTCAACCCGAAGCGCGACCGCCTGGGCGGCCGGCCGTGCTTCCCGAGCGTAGCGGCGCTGCCCGAGCCGCCCGACGCCGTGTTCCTGGCCGTGCCCCGCGCCGAGGTGATCGAGACGGTCGGCGTGCTGGCCCGCGGCGGCGCCGGCGGCGCGGTCTGCTACTCGGCCGGCTTCGCCGAGACCGGCGAGACGGGAGCGGCGCTGGAGCGCGCCCTGGTCGCCGCGGCCGGCGATCTGGCCTTCGTGGGACCGAACTGCCTCGGCATGCTCAACTACGCCCGGCGGGCGCTCCTGTGGCCGTTCGACCACGGCGGGCGCCCGGTCGAGCGCGGCGTCGCCTTCCTGTCGCAGAGCGGCATGCTGTGCACCAATTTGTCGATGAACCGGCGTGCGCTCGATTTCGCCTGCCTGGTCAGCATCGGCAACCAGGCGGTCATCGCCATCGAGGACCTGATCGACGCGCTGCTCGACGATCCCGCGATCAGCGCCATCGGGCTCTACATCGAAGGGCTGAAGGACGTGGGCCGCTTCGCCGAGGCGGCGGCGCGCGCGCTGGAGCGGGGCGTGCCCATTGTCGCGCTGAAGGCCGGGCGATCCACGGCCGGCGCGCGTGTGACGGCGACGCACACGGCCTCGCTGGCCGGCAGCGACACGCTCTACCAGGCCTTGTTCGACCGGCTTGGTATCGTTCCGGCGGACTCGCCGACCGCCCTCGTCGAGCGTCTGAAGTTCCTGTCCATCGCCGGCGCGCCGAAGGGCCGACGCGTCTTCGCCTTCACCTGCTCGGGCGGCGACGCGGCTATACTGGCCGATTATGGCGAACGCCATGGGCTGACGTTTCCGGCTCCTTCGCCGCCCGTCGCCACGGCGCTCCGCGCCCGGCTGCCCGACATCGCCACCGTCGCGAACCCGCTCGATTACACGACTCCTCTTTGGGGCCAGGAAGCGGCGCTCGAGGCCGTCATCACCACGGCGTTGGGTGACGTCCCCGACGTGGCGTTGATGGCGCAGGACCACCCCCGGCCCGAACTCGGCGGCACCAATGAGCAGTACCGGGCGGATACCCGCGCCTTCATCCGGGCGACGCGGGCCGCGAGGATCCCCGCGGCGGTGTGCAGCGGCCTGGCCGAGAACATCGACGAGGAGACACGGGACCTGTTAGTCACGGGTGGCGTAGCGCCGCTCCAGGGCCTGGACGAGGCGGTGGCGGCGGTCGCCGCCGCGGCCGACTTTGGGGCCCGGCGCGCCGCATCCCGGGCCCGCGATCTGCGCCTGGCGCCCGTGCGAAGGCCCGCGGGCCGCCCGGCCACGCTCGATGAGTGGCAGGGCAAGCGGCGCCTGCGCGAGGCCGGGCTCGCGATCCCCGATGGCCGGCTTGTCGCCGGCGAGGATGCGCCCGTGACGGCGCGCGCGCTCGGCTTTCCCGTGGCGCTCAAGCTGGTCAGCCCATCCTTGCCCCATAAGACCGAGGCCGGCGCCGTGCTCCTTGGGCTCGGCGACGAGGCTGCGGTCGCCGCCGCCGTCGCGTCGATGCGCGCGTCACCGGCGGTACAGGCTGCTGGTGCGGCCGAGGCCCCCTTCCTCGTCGAGCGCATGGTGACGGACACCGTGGCCGAGCTGCTGGTCGGCGTCAGCCACGACCCCCAGTTCGGCCACGTGCTGACCGTGGGCAGCGGCGGCATCCTGGTCGAACTGGTGCGCGACGCGGTGTCGCTGCTGCTGCCGGTCGATCGCGCCGACGTCGAGCGGGCGCTCGACCGCCTCAAGGTCACGGCCCTGATCGCGGGCTTCCGGGGCCGGCCGGCCGGCGACCGGGCGGCGGCGATCGACGCCATCCTCGCCGTCGCCGCGTTCGCCGCGACCGAAGGCGAGCCCCTTCACGAGCTGGACATCAACCCGCTGGCCGTGCGGCCGCGCGGCGCGGTCGCCCTCGATGTCCTGCTGCGCGTCAGCGATGCCGGCTGAGAGCGCCGAGCGCCTGGTCCAGGAACGGCACGATCGCACCGGTGAAGGCGTCCGGGTCCTCGGCCAGGCCCATGTGGCGCAAGCCCGGCACGATGACCACGCGCGCGCCGGGGATCAGGCGCCCCATGCGTTCCGCCATGGCCGGGTTGTTGCCTGGGTCGTCCGACCCGGTCATCACCAGCGTCGGGCAGCGGATCGCCCGGATCGCCTCGGCCAACGGCGCGTCGCCCAGCGCCAGCAGCCGGTAGATCAGAGGATAGACCGCGCGGTCGTTGGCCAGGACCGAAGCGCGCACGACGGCGATGACGTCGGGGCGGCGGCCCACGAATTCGGGCGTGAACCAGCGCTCGATCGCGGCGTTGACGGTCGCGGCGGGGCCGTCCTTCGCGGCCTGCTCCACGCGTTTCAGCACGGCCGCGCGCTCGGCCTCGGTGCGGCCATGGGCCGCGTTCAGGATGACCAGCCCCGCCACGCGGTCGGGATGAGCGAGCGTCGTGGCCTGGACGATCAGCCCGCCGAGCGAGAAGCCGATCAGGCCGAAGTGCGCGAAGCCCAGATGGTCCGCGAGGCCGGCGACCTGACCCACGAACCGTTCCATGGTGTAGCCGTCGCGCGGCTTGTCGCTGTCGCCGTGGCCGAACAGGTCATAGATGGCGACGCGGAACCGCGCTGCCAGGGCCGGCATCATCCACTGCCACATGCCCCGGTTGGCGCCCAGCCCATGGACCAGGATGACCGGGGCCCCCGCACCCACGACCTCGTAACGTGTGCCGTTCCAGGTGCCGCCCTGGGTCATCGCTCCCTAGCCCCTCGGCTTGTACGCGACGACCTCAATCTCGACGCGCACGTCCACCAGCAACGTGTTGAGCACGGCCGAACGTGCCGGCGGATCGACCGCGAAGTATTCGGCGTAGACCGCGTTGAAGCCGGGGAAATCCTCGCGCTCGCGCAGCCACACCATGGCCTTGACCACGTCGGCGAGGTCACAGGCCGCCTCGGCGAGCGTCGCCTTGATCAGCTCGATCGTGACCCTGGTCTGCTCCTCGATCGTGCCGGTGGTCATGGGCACGCCGTCGCGCATGGGGATCTGGCCGGTCAAGTACACCATGTCGCCGGCGCGGATGGCGCGGGACAACGAAAGCGTCCGGCCGCCGATCACGAGCGGGCCGCCGATGACTTCCTTGGCGCTGGGCATGGTCTGAACTCCCGTGCGGTCGGGATGGCCATCCCGCGATGGCCGTGCGAGGCTGGATCAACGAGGGAAGGACATACGCCATGGGCGCGTTGAAACGCTACCAGATGTTTATCGACGGCGCGTGGCACGACGCGGCGGACGGCGCGACGTTCCCGAGCGTCAACCCGACCACCGGTGTAGCCTGGGCCGATATTCCGGCGGCGACCGCTGCGGACGTCGACCGCGCCGTGTGTGCGGCGCACCGCGCCTTCAGCGAAGGACCATGGTCGCGCACCACGCCGACCGAGCGCGGCCGGATGCTGCGCCGCATCGCCGACCTGCTGGCGGCCAAGTCCGAGGAGCTCGGCCGGGTCGAGACGGTGGATACCGGCAAGCTCCTGAAGGAGACGCGCTGGCAAGCGAAGTACATCGCCGAGTTCTTCCACTTCAACGCCGGGCTCGCCGACAAGGTGCAGGGCGCTACCTTGCCCATCGACAAACCGGACATGCTGACCTTCACCACGCGCGAGCCCCTGGGCGTGGTCGCCGCCGTGGTGCCATGGAACTCCCAGCTCTTCCTAACGGCGGTCAAGCTCGGACCGGCGCTGGCGGCCGGCAACACCGTGGTGCTCAAGGCCTCCGAGCACGCCTCGGCGCCAATCCTCGAGTTCGCCAAGGTCATCGAGGAAGCCGGCCTGCCGCCCGGCGTCTTCAACGTGCTGACCGGCTTCGCGGAGCCGTGCGGCCGGGCGCTGACCACGCACCCCCTGGTCGCGCGCATCAGCTTCACCGGCGGGCCTGAGTCGGCGCGCCACATCGTGCGCCACTCGGCCGAGAACTTCGCCCAGGTGTCTCTCGAGCTCGGCGGCAAGTCGCCGGTGATGGTGTTCGAGGACGCCGACCTGGACAGCGCGACCAACGGTGTCGTCGCCGGCATCTTCGGTGCGAGTGGCCAGAGCTGCGTCGCCGGTTCGCGCCTCTACTTGCACGAGCGCATCGCCGACAAGGTTCTCGACGGCCTAGTCCAGAGCGCCCGGCCGATCCGCATCGGCGATCCCCTGGCCGAGGAGACTCAGATGGGGCCACTGGCCACCGAGCGGCAGCGCACGCGCATCGAGGCCGAGGTCGCGCGCGCCCGGGCCGAGGGTGCCATGGTGCGCCACGGCGGCGGCCGCCCCGCCCAGCTCAACGCCGGCTGGTTCTTCGAGCCGACCATCCTGGAATGCCCGCGCCAGGACATCGCCATCGTCGATACCGAGCTGTTCGGTCCGGTGCTCAGCGTACTGCGCTTCAAGACCGAGGAGGAAGTGGTCGGCCTGGCCAACGACACCAAGTACGGCCTGGCCGCCGGCATCTTCACCCGCGACATCGCGCGCGCCCACCGGGTGGCGCGGCGCGTGCGCGCCGGCATCGTGTGGGTCAACACCTACCGCGTGGTCTCGCCGATCGCCGAGTTCGGCGGCTTCAAGGACAGTGGTTACGGCCGCGAGAGCGGCTTCCAGGCGATCTACGACTACACGCGGCCCAAGACCGTGTGGATCAACACGTCCTCCGAGCCGATGGCTAACCCGTTCGTAATGCGCTAGTGTCCCCATTCCGAAATTCGCCTGAGCACGATACCGGCCACGATAAGAATTTCGGAATCGTAGGACACTAGCTTCTCCTTGATTCTAGTGTCATTCCTGTTTCCGAGGTTTGCATCCGGCTCGATGTCGAAATCGGGCGAACTTCGGAACCACGACACTAGGGACGGTGCGGTTCGAGCAACGTCGGTGTTGTCCCATCAGGCCCGCGCCCCGACAATAGGGCGCCGGTCGTGTCCATGGCCGGACTTCACAACGGGCTCTGTGTGTCGGTTCCTGACGCACTGTCTTTGGTCAGGCTCTCGGTCTTCGGTCTGAAGCGCGAAGCCCCGATTTCGAAGTCCGATGTCACCGACACGTTCGAGGCGCGTTTCGATTCAGACACGCTATTCTACGACGTGTTCGTCGACGATGACGCGCGTTGCGTCCTGGCCATCGCCCCACCCCCGATGAACTGCGCGGCGAGTTTCGATGTGGCGCGCTTCAGCCTCGGGAAGGACGGGCCGGCCGTGACGGCACGCGTGCACCATCACTCCAAGTATTCGATTGTTCAATTGCCCGTGCCGGCCGGTGTTGTACCCGACTCACTCCGAATTGACATGAATGGCCGCGCCGTGACGGTGCCCGTGCGCTCGTCGCTGTGCCGCGCCCTGGCAAACCGGCGGATCATGTTCCTGCTTTCCAAGGCCCCCCCCCAAGGACAACCCCCTGCCCTTGATCGAGGACTGGGTTCGGTACAACGTCACGATCCATCGCGCCGACGCCGTGCTTCTCTACGACAACGACTCGTCGATCTATGAACTCCCGACCCTCGAATCCCTGCTTGGTTCGATCGCGGGGCTTGCGACCTTCGCCGTGGTCCCGTGGCGGTATCCGTTCGGGCCCGAGCAGAGCAACGGAACCGGCTGGGAGTACTGCTTTTGTCAGATGGGCGCCTTGGAGCACGTCCGATGGGCGCTCCGGTCGAGACCCTGTTCGGCATACCGATTGCCTCTTTCTCGAGGACGCGCCGCCCTATCCCAACAAACTAATCGTGGACCCGCGGGTCGGCGGTCATGGCGTCGAATGGCGCGTTCACTCCGTGCTTGGTTTGTCGGGCGCCGCGGCACAGGCGGCCGAGAAGCGTAAACCCTTGGTAAAGGACGTGACGTTCCGGCATTGCCGGCAGATCTCGACGAACTGGAAGTACGCCCGCACCTATCGACCCCGCCTTCGCGAGGGCATGACCTTCGACGAGACGTTCGCCCGGACCCTTGCGCGGGTATTTCCCGAACGATCGTTCGATCGATGCTGACTCCGCGTCCAAGGGGTCGGCGCGGGCACTCCGCGGATCAACGCCGACCGGGGCGCGGGTATTTCCCGAACGATCGTTCGATCGATGCTGACTCCGCGTCCAAGGGGTCGGCGCGGGCACTCCGCGGATCAACGCCGACCGGGGGGGGGGCCTCGCCTTCGAGCGCCGGATCAGCGTGCTTGCGCGTACGCCATTTTTTGCATACAAATAGAGAGCCAGGATCGCCCGGGTTAGGGTAGCCTGCCGCGAAGTCAGGCGGCGACAGGGGAGGATGCAGCAATGTCAGTCACCACGTTGACGCGTCGGACGTCCATGGGCCTTGGCCTCGGTGCCCTGGCCGCGCTTGGGGGCACCACGATCGTTCACGCCGACGGCACGAAGACCTTGAGGGCCCGAATCACTAACGACATCCAGATTCTCGACCCCGCGTTCTTGCTGACCGGTTCCGAAGGCTTGGTCGACGCCCTCGTCTTCAACGGGCTCGTCAACTTGAAGGCCGGGGACACCATCGAATGGCAGATGGATGTGGCCGAGTCAGTCGAGCAGATCGACCCCACACACATCGCATTCAAGCTGCGCCCCGGCGTTTCCTGGACCAACGGCTTCGGCACGATGTCGGCCGAGGACGTCGATTTCGACACGTTGGACCTGACCAACCTGACCAACCTGACCAACGGCTTCGGCACGATGTCGGCCGAGGACGTCAAGTTCTCCTTCGAGCGGATCGCCGACCCAGCCACCGGATCGCCCTACGCCGGCGACTGGGAGCTGTTGGACCACGTCGAAGTCGTCGACGAGTTGTCCGGCATCATTGTCATGAAGGAGCCGGCGGCACCTCTCTGGTACACCACGTTGCCTTGGGGCTCGGGCATGATCATGTGCAAGGCGGCCGTGGAGGCATTGCCCGAGAAAAAGTTCACCACCGAACCGCCCGCCACGTCCGGCCCCTACGTGATCAAGGAGTGGGTGCCGAAGCAGCGGCTGACCATGGCTCTGAACGACCTGTGGACGGGCCCCAAGCCTACATTCGATCGCATCGAAATCCTGGTCATCAGCGACGATCAAGTCGCCGAACTCGCGTTCAACGCGAGTGAGCTCGATGTAACGTCGGTACCGATCACGTCAATCCCGTTGCTACGGGCGACACCGACGGCCGACACCACCCTCGTCGTCAAACCGTCGATCAACTACTACTGGATCGGCATGAACGTCGATCACCCGACGTTCCAGGACATCCGCGTGCGGCAGGCGATCCAGTACGCGGTCGACGTCGATGCCATCCTGCTCGGCGCCTTCTCGGGCGTGGTGGAAAGGGCGACCGGCATCGTCGCGCCCAGCCTGGTCGGGCACCGGCCCGCCAACCTGATCACGCACGACATCGAGAAAGCCAAGGCGCTTCTGGCCGAGGCGGGCGTTCCGGACGGTTTCGCGTGCAAGCTCTCGGTCGAGAACCTGGCGGTCTCGCTGTCGGTCGGCCAGATCATCCAGGCGAGCCTCGCCGAAATCGGCATTCAGGTCGAGGTTGAAGCGCTCGACGAAGGCGCCTTCTGGGGCATGGCGGACCACGCCGACCAGCTCCGAGACCTTCAGATGACCTACAAGAACTACATCAACACGCCGGATGCGAGCTGGGCCACCGTCTGGTTCTTGCCCGACCAGATCGACGTCTGGAATTGGGAGAGATTTAACAGCCAGGAGTTCGCCGAACTGCACGGGAAGGCGCTGCGCGAACTCGATGTGGACAAGCGCGCCGCCATGTACGTCCGCATGCAGGACATCATGGAAGAGTCGGGCGCGTACATCTTCGTCACTCATGGGGCCAACACGGCGCTCTATCGCAACGCCTTCAAGCCGGCGTTCACGCCGAGCCTGCTGTCGTGGAACCTGAAGGAGTGGACGGAAGCTTAGCCCCAAGTCGCCTTGAGCCTCCGCGGGCCACGGCGCGCGGGGAGACCCTGTCGGGTCCGGAGCCCGCGTCATGGTTGCCCGCAACGACTTCCCACGCGCCATCGAAGCGATTGAGAACGTGTTCGTTCCGTTGCCCGATGGCTGTCGCCTGGCGGCGCGGATGTGGCTTCCGTGCGACGCTAGGGTTAATCCGGTCCCGGCGATCCTCGAATACATCCCCTATCGCAAGCGCGATCACTACCGCGCGGCGGACGAGCTGACCCACCCCTATTTCGCTGGGCACGGCTACGCCTGCCTCAGGGTCGATCTGCGCGGCGCGGGCGATTCCGACGGCCTGCTGCTGGACGAATATTTGGATCAGGAACAGGAGGACGCGGTTCACTTGCTCGATTGGATCGCGTCGCAACCCTGGTGCAACGGCAATGTCGGCATGATGGGGCTGTCATGGGGCGGATTCAACGGCCTCCAGGTAGCGGCGCGTCAGCCCAAGCCCTTGAAGGCCGTGGTGACCATCGGATCTTCCGACGATCGCTACTCCGATGACGTGCATTACATGGGAGGATGCCTGCTGACCCGCAACTTGGGTTGGGCGGCGTACATGCTGGCCTTTGGCAATCAAGCCCCCGATCCCGAGATCGTCGGTCCCGGTTGGCGCGAGGCCTGGCTTTCCCGCCTGCGCAACGGTACCGATTGGTTCTCGCCCTGGTTCCGGCATCAGCGCCGCGACGCCTACTGGCGGCGGGCCTCGGTTTGCGAGGACTACGATGCCATCGAGTGTCCGGTGTACGCCGTGGGCGGCTGGCCGGACGCGTACACCAACACGGTGATGCGCCTGCTCGCCAATCTCAAGGCTCCGTGCAAGGGCCTGATCGGCCCCTGGGGCCACGACTATCCGCATGTCGCCGGTCCTGCCCCTGCCATAGGTTGGCTTCAGGAAACGTTGCGCTGGTGGGACCGCTGGCTCAAGGGCATCGACAACGGCATCATGGACGAGCCGCGCCTGACAGTGTGGATGCAAGACGGCGAGCGGCCCTCCATACACTGCACGCCGAAGTCGGGGCGCTGGGCGGCCGAGGCGGCTTGGCCCTCGCCGCGCATCGCGACCGTTCCTTTCCGGATCGTCGGTGATGCCATCGTTCGCGAATCGAGCCCCGTGCCGGCGGTGCCAACCGTCCTCATAGCCAGCCCGCTGACCGTGGGCCTGCGTTCGGGTGCCTGGTGCTCGTACGGCGCCATGCCAGACCTGCCCGGCGACCAGCGCGAGGAGGACGCCGGCTCCCGATGTTTCGACACGGCACCGTTGGCGGCCCCCTTCGCACTGCTCGGAACCCCGACGCTCAAGTTGCGCGTCATGGTGGATCGCCCGCTCGCCTTCTTGGCGGTACGGCTATGCGACGTCTGGCCCGACGGCGCCTCGACGCGGGTAAGCTATGGCCTACTCAACCTTGCTCACCACGCTGGCGACGATCGCCCAACGATATTGAAGCCGGGCTGCGCCTATGACGTGACCGTGCGATTGAACGACACGGGCTATGTCTTTCCCGTCGGAAACCGGGTTCGTGTCGCGATCTCCACCGCCTATTGGCCGACGATATGGCCAAGCCCCGAGGTGGCAACGGTCACGCTGGATTCGGCGATGGTCGAGCTACTCCTGCCCGAACGCCCGCCGCGCCCGGAGGACGCGTCGATCATCTTCTCACCACCCGAACATTCCGGCCCCGCGGCCGTCGAACGGGTGCGGCCGCGTGAACGCCGCGTGGTGTTGGAGAGCGATCTGATGGACGACACCTGGCGGCAGATAAGTCGTGGTGGCTTCACCGTTCGATACGTGGACACCGGCACGACGGAGAGCTTCTCATCCGAGGAAACCATGGCGATCCGACTGCACGACCCACTGTCGGCCCGTCACGACATCGCGTGGACCATGCGGCTTGCCCGAGGCGACTGGCGAACACAGGTCGACTTAGAGATCAGCATGACGTCGACCGCGACGGACATCGCCATCGATGCTCGCGTCTCGGCCCTCGAGGGCAACACTAGGATCTTTACCCGCGGATGGGCCGAGACGTTTCCGCGCGACCACCTGTAAGACCGAAAAGGTACCCCGTGATCGGCTGTTCGAGAACGTCGGCGGAATACTCCCCCACTGAAGCGGCCGTCTGGTTCAGCCGCGGCGGCTCAAGATGGGACCGCCTTTAGCCTTCACCGGTCATGACCGGATTGAAGGCTCGGGGAATGTACGGGATGGATCTTTATCGTCGTGTACGGCTTGCGTGCCATGGGGAGGGGTTGAGCCAGCGGGAGGTGGCCCGACGGTTCGGGGTTGACCGCCAGACGGTCGCGAAGATGCTGTTGTTCCCGGTTCCGCCTGGCTACTGGCGCCGTGGTCCACCGCCACGACCGAAACTGGATGCGTTCGTCGGGATCATCCAAGGGGATCCTGGAAGAGGACAGGACCGCGCATCGCAAGCAGCGGCACACGGCGAAACGGATCTTCGAGCGGCTGCGGCTGATCGATGGGCTGCGACGAAGACCGGCCCCTCCTTAAGGCTTGGCACGGTCGGGTGCGTCATCACGACGGGAGGAGTGTGTCCGAAAGACGAGGGAAGTGGCCAGATCGGTGGATCAGACGTCGTTTGGGACGACTGGAATACCGGGAGCACTGCGAAACCCGCCTATGGCTTCTGGGGAACCCAGCCGTATGCTGGCGGCCACGCCGTTCCAGAGTTCATCTGCGAAATGTCGGGCAATGTGCAGACGATCTCGCACAGAAGGGTGACCATGACACCCAGTCATTCGGAACGCCGTTCGCGCGGTTCCGCTTACAGCCGCCGCGCATTCCAGAGGTCCTTGGCTGCGGCCGGGCTCGCCGTCGCGGTCGTGCCGATGCACCGGAGACCGGCTTGAACCGGAGACGAGGCGATCTACTATACCTGGGCGGGTTACGACGTCCCCGAGTTCTGGCCCGCCTACGTGGAGAAGCACGGGGCGCCACCGGACACGCCTCTGTTCGCCGATAACGAAGAGGCGTTCACGAAGATACGCTCCGGCTTCGTCGTCGACATCACCTTCCCATGCAGCAGCATGATCCCGCGATGGCGCGATGCCGGCATTCTCCAACCCATCGACACCACGCGGCTTAGCAACTGGCCCTACGTGTTCGACGAGTTGAAGACCCTGGAAGGGATGCAGGCAGACGGACATCAATGGTTCGTTCCGATCGACTGGGGCCAGACCTCGATCACCTATCGCACCGACCTCGTCGATCTTCAGGGCGAGCAGGAATCATGGTCGCTGCTGTGGGACGAGCGCTTTGCGGGCAAGCTGTCCATGCTGGGCGCCGCCGAGGACGCATGGTGGTGCGCCGCGATCTACGCCGGGATCGATACCGCGAACGTCGACGCGGCGGGCATGGCCAAAGTCAAGGAGCTGCTCCAGCGGCAACGACCGCTCCTGCGCGAGCACGCCAGCGACACCACGTCCCTGGAGCAGTCACTGGCGACGGGTGAATTCGTCGCCGCCAAGACCTGGAACAACTCGGCGCTGCAATTGCAGAACGAGGGCATCCCGGTGAAGTTCGCGAACCCGAAGGAGAGCGTGCTGACCTGGTGCTGCGGCCTGGTCCTGATGAAGGACGCGCCTCATGAGGCCAAGGCGCTCGACCTGATCGATGCGCACCTCGATCCGCGCTCCGGCTCATTCGAAATCATGGAGTTCGCGTACGGTCACGCCAACCGCAAGTCGTGCGAATCCGTGTCTGAGACGGATCTGATCGCGCGCGGCCTGTCCAAGAATCCGCTTGAGATCCTTGCCCGTGGTGTCTTCGTCGGGCCGCAGCCGCCGGAGATCGAGCAGGCCATCAACCGTGAATGGGAAGAGATCACCGCCGGATTCTGAAACCAGGAGCGTGATCCCCGCCGCCGCGCCGGACCTTCGACGACCCCGGCCCGGCGGTGCGCTCCTGGTCAGTTCCGCGACCCGGTCGATGATCGCTTGGCCCAGCGGCGCACGGGTCTGGTCGGCAGCAGCCCGTCCACGCCTTCGTGCATGAAGCGCTCCTGCCAGCGCCAGATCACCGACTTGCTCTTGCCGGTGCACCGCATGATCTCGTTGGTGCCCAGCCGATCGCTGGTCAAAAGAATGATGCGGGCGCGCCACGCATGCTTCTGCGGCGTGTTGCCGTTGGCTACGATCGCCTCGAGCCGAACGCGATCACAGCCCGTTACTTTAACGACGAACCCCTTGCGCATGCCCCAGACTCACATGCCCGCGAGTCCGCGGGAATCCCAGCAGGGACCCAATCGTCAGCGCGGCACCAACTAGTCTACGTCGCAACGGTACCCTCGCGAAGGTGCAAGGCCGCCCCGGGGTTACGGGCCGAGTCGTCCGGCCAATTTGGTACCCCAGCGGTATCCCGGATGCATTTCTTCTTGATGTATTATATTGGAAATCCTCTGTAAGTATATGTTTTATTTGGTGAGCCCGGAGGGACTCGAACCCTCGACCCCATGATTAAAAGTCACGTGCTCTACCACCTGAGCTACGGGCTCGCGCGGGTGTGGGCGGCGCGCTGCCGCCCTCACGTCGGGCACCCTATGGCGTGCCGCCGATGGCGGCAAGGCGCGCGAATGCTCGGAACGCCATCGAACACCCCGGACAAGGTCGGGAACATTGAAGCGATGCGGTGGTAACAGCGCGCCCAGGTCCTCCTTGTAGCGAGCAGGGTGAGATTGCGGACGCCAGCGTACACCCTTCGCTTGACAAATAGGACACATACGTCCTATTCACCCTTCGTGAAAACCGACGAGTTGCTCCGTCGTCTAAAAAGGAACGCCAAGCGGCGCGGCGTGCCCTTCGCCTTCGACGCGCGGCCCGGCAAGGGCAGTCATGATCGCGTCTACTTCGACGAGCGCGCGACCACCATGCCGACCCATGGCGACCTGCCGCGCGGCAAGGGCCACGGCATCCTCAAGGGGCTCGGCCTGACCGAGCGCGACATCTGAAGGAGACCCCCCTTGTACTTCGCCTACCCCGCCCGCTTCGATCCCGACGACGGCATGATCGCTGTGAGCTTCCGCGACCTGCCTGACACGCACACCGCCGGCCGGGACCTGTCCGAGGCCCATGCCATGGCCGTTGACGCCCTGGCGACAACCCTCTGGTTCCGGCTGCGCGACGGCCAGGAAATCCCGCGCGCGTCGCGCCCACGCAAGGGCGAGGACTTGGTTCCGGTCGAGCCGGCGGTGGCGCTCAAGGTGGCTCTCATAGCGGCGGCGTCGGGGCGGCGAGGCGCGGCGGCGCGCATCGCGCGGGGCCTTCACGTCGACCATAAGGAGGCGCGCCGCCTGCTCGACCCGGCGCACCCCAGCGGCGTCGGCCGCATGACCAGCGCGCTTGCCTTGTTCGGGCGCACGGCGACCATCACCGTGGAGCGGCGCACCGCCGCCTGACGGATTGGCGGGTACCGTTGCCCGGACCCGCCGTGATCCGGCCCCCGTGCGCTCAGTACCCGGCCTTCAGCTCCTCCCACCGAGTGGCCAGCATCTCGGGCTCGTTCATGGTCTGCACGAACACCGCGTTGGCGAGGAACCCCTCGACATCCTTGGTCTGGCCGATCGAGTTCAGGAACTCCTCGTCGAAGCTGTCGTAGGCCTTGCGGTTGACGTGGCCATAGTACCAGTTGCCGATCTCGAACGCTCCGGCCCCGGGCGAGATCATCGAATCGATCAGGTCGTGGCAGCGGTCCTCCAGGCCTTCCTCGTAGGCGGCCGAATGGATGCATAGGCCGCAGTGCCAGGTCATGGCGCCTTCCTTCGGCGTCGCCCAGGTGTAGGCGATGCCCGAGACCTCGGCGAGCGAGGCGAGCTCGGACAGCAGGCCGTTGGTGCCGACCGCGATCACCACCTCGCCCGAGGCGATGGCCTGGCCCTGGGTGGTCGCGTCCGTGGTGATCATGCGGTTGAGCGGGATCTGCTGGCGGATCAGCTCCGCGCACTCCTCGCGCTGCTCGGGCGTCAACGTCCAGGGTACGTAGCCCAACGCCAGCGCCGCGATGGCGAACACCTCGTAGGAGTAATCGGTCATCGCGATCTTGCCAGCGTACTTCGGATCCCACATGGCCTTCCAGGTCTGGTTGGCCGGGTCGGCGTACTCGGGCGCCAGGTCGGTGCAGATGATCATCGAGGTCTGGCCCCAATCCTCGGGCACGTAGAGGCGCTTGCCGTTGACCATCGAATTGGGCGCCCCCTTGAACACGTCGATGATGTCGGCGAAGTGCGACAGCTTGCCTTCATCGATGGGCGCCAGCAGGCCGGCGTCGTTCCACAGCTTGAGCGACACGCCACACGGGTAGGTCACATGCGGGTCGAATCCGATGCGCATCTTGTTGAACGCCTTGTCCTCGTCGCCGAAGAACGAGTACTGCGGCTCCTCGCCGTACTTGGCCACGTACTGAGCCATGAACTCGGGCCTGTCGTAGCCCGCCCAGGTGAAAAACATCGGCTGGTCCTCGGCCGCCGCGCGGGCACGGCTGCCCAGGGCCGGCGTCACCGCCAGGCCGACGCCGAAGGACGCCAGCACCCGGTGCGCTTGGCGGCGCGTGAGCCGGCCGGCGCGCACACGATCCTCGAACTCCCATACCGACATCGACGGTTTGAACGTCATGATGCTGTCCCCTGTGGCCGAGAGCGCCCACGATGGCGCCCGTTCGCGTGAGTCTTACGACGGCCTGGGTGACCGCACCATGACCCATTCGTGAGGGTGCCGCGCAAGCCTCCGTCAATAGGAACGGGGCAGGCCGAGGACGTGTTCCGCCAGGTAGGCCAGGATCAGGTTGGTCGAGACCGGCGCCACCTGATAGAGCCGCGTTTCGCGGAACTTGCGCTCGATGTCGAAATCCTCGGCGAAACCGAACCCGCCGTGAGTCTGGACGCAGACGTTGGCCGCCTCCCACGCGGCATCGGCGGCCAGAAGCTTCGCCATGTTGGCTTCGGCGCCGCACGGCGCGCCCGCTTCGTACAGCGCGGCCGCCTCGCGCGTCATCAATTCGGCCGCGCGCATGGCGGCGTACGCCTTGGCGATGGGGAACTGCACGCCCTGGTTGCGCCCGATGGGCCGGCTGAAGACGACGCGCTCCTTGGCGTACGCGCCGGCGCGGTCGAGAAACCATTTGGCGTCGCCCACGCACTCGGCGGCGATCAGGATACGTTCCGCGTTCATGCCGGACAGGATCACCCGAAACCCCTGGCCCTCGGCCCCGATCACGTTGCCGCTGGGCACGCGCACATCGGCCAGGAACACCTCGGTCGTGGCGTGGTTCATCATGGTGCGGATCGGCCGGACCGTAAGGCCGGACACCGTCCGCATGTCGAGCAGAAAGACCGAGAGTCCATCGGTGCGCTTGGCGACGCGCTCGATCGGTGTCGTGCGCGCAAGCACCAGCATCAGGTCCGAGTGCTCGGCCCGGCTGGTCCAAATCTTCTGACCGTTGATCACCCAATCGTCACCATCGCGCACCGCGGTCGTGCGCAGCGACGCGGTATCAGTGCCACTCGTCGGCTCGGTGACCCCGAACGCCTGCAACCGCAAGCGGCCCGCCGCGATGTCGGGCAGGAACGCCTGCTTCTGAGCCTCGGTCCCGTGCCGGACGAGCGCGCCCATGATGTACATCTGGGCGTGGCACGCAGCGCCGTTGCAGCCCTGGCGCTGGATTTCCTCGAGCACCGCCGCCGCCGCCGCGATCGTTAGTCCGGCACCGCCGTACGCCTCGGGGATCAAGGCCCCGAGGTATCCGGCCTTGGTCAGGGCCGCGACGAACGCCTCGGGGTAGGCACGCTCCCGGTCGAGCTCACGCCAATATGGCCCGGGAAATTCCCGGCACAACTTGGCGACGGCGGCTCGGATTTCCTCGTAGGGCTCGGTCGTCGATGGTGCCAAAGTGGCTCCCTCTGCGCTGGGCAACCCAGATTGCCCTGAAGCTCCCCGCGCCGCATCATTGATGCGAGGATGAGTACGAGCATGACCCCAGCTCATCGACGCATCGATATTCCTGCCCGCGAGGGTCGCGCCGTGGCCGTGGCCGCGGGTACCAAGGTGTGCGTAGTCAACACGCACGGCGGTCAGGTCGTGGACACATGGGCTTTCGATCCCGCCGACGCAACGCATTTCCTGTCCATGGAGCACAGCCGCGTCGCCACCTACAAGATCATGTTCGAGGTTGGCGACACCCTGGTCAGCAACCGGCGCGAGCCCTTCCTGACCATCACCGCCGATACCTCGCCCGGCCTGCACGACACCCAGTACGCCGCGTGCGACGCTGTCGAGTACGCCGCCATGGGCAAGCCGGACCACCCCAACTGCGCCGACAACCTGCGCGCGGCGCTGACACCCTTCGGTCTCGCCCCGCCGGTTGTCCCCTGCCCGTGGAACTTGTTCGAGATCGCGACGATCCGCGACGGCCGCTACCTGGCGGACCTGCCGGCCGGTGCCTTGCCCGGCGCCTATGTCGAAATGGAAGCACGCCGCGACGTGGTGCTGGTGTGCTCCGCCTGCCCGTCCGAGGGCTTCGGCATCAATGGCGAGGCGCCGCCACGCGGCGGCCATTTTGAACTCTACCCGCCGCGCGCCTGATCGCGGGTCAAAGCGTGCCGGGTTGGTCCGCCCGCTCGAGCAGGCAGGCGTCGCCATAGGAGTAGAAGCGGTAGCGCTCGGCGATCGCGTGGGCGTACGCGGCCTTGATGCGGTCGAGGCCCACGAACGCGGCGACGAGCATGAGCAGCGTCGAGCGCGGTAGGTGGAAGTTGGTCAGCATCAGGTCGGCGACGCGGAAGCGGAACCCGGGCGTGATGAACAGATCGACCAGGCCCTCGAACGGCCGGACATCCCCGTCGTCCCGCGCCGCCGTCTCCAGCAGCCGCAGGCTGGTCGAGCCTACCGCGACGACGCGCCTGCCCGCCCGGCGCGTCCGCTCGACCGCCTCGACCACATCGCCGCCGAGCCGACCCCATTCCGGGTGCATGCGATGGTCCGCCGTGTCATCGACGCGGACCGGCAAGAAGGTTCCCGCGCCCACATGGAGCGTGACCTTGGCCAGCCCCACGCCGCACACGGCGAGCCGGGCGAGCAGGTCGGGCGTGAAGTGCAGCCCGGCGGTCGGCGCCGCCACCGCGCCCGGCCGCGCGGCGAACACGGTTTGATAGTCTTCGGTATCCGCGGTTTCGGGCCCCGCCGGGCGCGATATATAGGGCGGCAGGGGCACCGCGCCATGACGCGCGATGTGAAACAGGAAGTCTGGTCCCGTCACCTCAAAGTCGAGCGTCACCTGGCCACCGTCGCCCCGTTCGACAACCGTTGCCGCGAAACCTTCGCCGAAGTCCACGACCGAGCCGGTGCGGAACCGTTTGGCCGGCCGCACCAGAGCGCTCCAGCGACCGAGGGCGGCCTCGCGATCCAGAGTCACCTCAACCCGGCCGTCACCGATCCGCCCGGTCAGGCGCGCCGGCAGCACACGCGTGTCGTTGACCACCAGCAAGTCGCCGGGGCGCAGCAGATCCGGCAGGTCTCGTACGTGACGATCGGCGAGGTACGCGCCGGCCACCAGCAGACGCGCCGCGTCGCGCGGGCTCGCGGGGCGCTCGGCGATCAGGCCGGACGGCAGCGCAAAATCGAAAAGGTCGACCCGCAAGGTCAGCGCCCGCCCTTTGCCCGTCCAACTTCGTCTATCATGCCCGGGCCGGCCATGGGCCGGAACAAGGCATCCAGTGCAGCAACCAAGTCGCCGGACCTGGGTCCCCGGTTCGCCGCCTTGCGGCGCCCGGGGATGACGCCGAGTGTCATGACCGGGGAACGATGCCTGAAGTGGGCGCTCAGCCCCGGGCGCCGATCATCGCCTTGTGGGTGCCGTCGGCCTTCTCAGCCGCAACCTTGGCCAGCAGCAGGTCGCGCACCGAGGGGGACACGAACGACGCGATGTCGCCGCCCAACCGGGCGATTTCCTTGACGAAGCGCGACGAGATGAAATGATGGCGTTCGGACGCCATCAGGAACACGGTCTCGATGGTCGGCGCGATGCGCGCGTTCATGCCGCACATCTGGAACTCGTAGTCGAAGTCGGAAACCGCGCGCAGACCGCGGATGACGACGCCGGCGCCGCATTCCTGGGCGAAATGCACGAGCAGGCCGGCGAACGGGCGCACCTCGACGGTCGAGCCGCCGTCGCCGTTCATCGAGGCGACCTCGGCGCGCACCATGGCGATCCGCTCATCGACCGTGAACATCGGCCCCTTGCCCGCGTTGACGGCGACCGCGATCACCACGTGATCGACGACCCGCCGGGCCCGCCGGATGATGTCCATATGCCCGCCCGTCACCGGATCGAACGTGCCCGGATAGAGCCCCGCGCGTTTGCCCATGCTCACCGCCTGACCTTGCCGCTCATGCCTCGCCCGATCCGTCGGCCTCGCCCAGGCGTGCCACCGAGATGACGCGCTCGCCCTCGGGCACGTCGATCAGCCGCACGCCCTGGGTACCGCGCCCGGCGATGCGGATGTCGTCGACCGGGCAGCGGATCAACTGCCCACCATCGGTCACGATCACCAGCTCGTCGCCGTTGGCCACCGGGAACGCGGCGACCACAGAACCCGCGCGCTCGGTGTCGATGTTGATGACGCCCTGGCCGCCCCGGTTGGTGATCCGGTAGTCGTGCGCCGAAGTGCGCTTGCCGTAGCCGCTCTCGGCGACGGTCAACACGAACTCCTCCGACTCCGCCAGACGCCAGCCCACATCTTCGTCGAGCCCGACCGATGCCAAGGCATCGGCGAGCGCGATCTCGCCGCGACGCACCGCATTGGAGGCCTTCAGGTAGAGATCGCGCACATCGGGCGCGACCTCGATATGGCGCAGCACCGACATGGAGATGATGGTGTCGCCACCCGCCAGGCTGATGCCGCGCACGCCGATCGACGAGCGGCCACGAAAGACGCGCACGCCCGACACGGGGAAGCGCACGCACTTGCCGCCGCGCGCGGCCAGCAGGATGTCCTGGTCGTCGCCGCAGGTTGCCACGCCGACCAGACGGTCGCCCTCGTCCAGCTTGATCGCGATCTTGCCGTTGGAAGGCACGTTAGCGAAATCCGACATGTCGTTGCGCCGGACGTAGCCCAATGCCGTGGCGAACATGACGTTCATGCCCTGCCACGCGGCCTCGTCCGCCGGCAGGGCCAGCACGGCCGAAATGGTCTCGCCCTCGGCCAGCGGCAGCATGTTGATCAGCGCCTTGCCGCGCGCCTGAGGCGTGCCCATCGGCAACAGGTAGACCTTGACCCGATAGACCTTCCCCTGGGTCGAGAAGAACAGCATTGGCGCATGGGTGTTGGCGACCAGGACCTGGGTGACGAAATCCGCGTCGCGCGTCGCCATGCCGGCGCGGCCCTTGCCACCGCGCCGCTGCGCGCGATAGGCCGACAAGGGCACCCGCTTGACGTAGCCGGTGTGGCTGATGGTGATGACCATGTCCTCGGGCTGGATCAAGTCCTCGATGGTCTGCTCGTCGACCTCCTCGGCGATCTCGGTGCGTCGGGGCGTCGCGAACCGCTCCTTGATCGACATCAGCCCGGCGCGCACCACAGCCATCAGACGCGCCCGCGAGGTCAGGGTCTCGAGGAACCCGCGGATTTCCTCGACCACGCCGGCCAGTTCCTCGGCGATCTTGTCGCGCTCGAGCGCGGTGAGCCGCTGCAGCCTCAGTTCGAGGATAGCACGCGCCTGGGTATCCGACAGGTGGATCGCGCCGCCGGCCAGCAACTCCGCCGCTTCCCGTTCGCCCTCCACCAAGGCGACCAGCGAGCGCACGGGCGCCGCGTCCCACGCCACGCTCATCAGCGCCTCGCGCGCCGCCGCCGGGTCGGGCGAGGCGCGGATCAGGCTCACGATCTCGTCCAGGTTGGCCACCGCGATGGCCAATCCGAGCAGGACATGGGCCCGCTCGCGGCTCTTGCCCAATAGGAACTTGACCCGCCGGGTGACCACCACCTCGCGGAACGCCAGGAACGCCTGGAGCATGTTCTTCAGCGAATGGGTCCGCGGCCGGCCGCCGTCGAGCGCCACGGCGTTGATGCCGAAGGTCGTCTGCAGCGCGGTGAAACGGAAGAGCTGGTTCAGCACCACGTCGGCCATGGCCTCGCGCTTCAGTTCGATGACCACCCGCACGCCGTGGCGGTCGGATTCGTCACGGATCTCCGACACACCCTCGACGCGCTTGTCGCGCACCAGTTCCGCGATGCGTTCCACCAGCTTGGCCTTGTTCACCTGGTAGGGCACTTCGGTGACCGCGATCGCCTCGCGGTCCTTGCGGATTTCCTCGATCGTCGTGCGCGCGCGCAGCGTGATAGCGCCGCGCCCGGTCTCGTAGGCCTGGGCGATGCCGGCGCGCCCCATGACGATGCCGCCGGTCGGGAAATCGGGGCCCTGGACCATGGCCATGAGGTCGGCCAGGCCGAGGGTGGAATCGTCGATCAGGGCGCAGCAGGCATCGATGACCTCGCCCAGATTGTGCGGCGGGATGTTGGTCGCCATGCCGACCGCGATGCCGCCCGCGCCGTTGACCAGCAGGTTCGGGAAGGTCGCCGGCAGCACCGCCGGCTCGCGCTCGGAACCGTCGTAGTTCGGCCGGAAGTCGACGGTGTCCTTGTCGATGTCCTCGAGCAGAGTTTCGGCGGCGGCCGCGAGGCGCGCCTCGGTGTAACGTTCGGCGGCCGGCGGATCGCCGTCCATGGAGCCGAAGTTGCCCTGGCCCTGGATCAGCGGCAGGCGCATGGAGAAATCCTGCGCCATGCGCACCATCGCCTCGTAGATCGGCAAGCTGCCGTGGGGGTGGTACTTGCCCATGACATCGCCGACGATGCGCGCCGACTTGCGCGTCGGCTTGTCCGACGTGTAGCCGGACTCGTGCATGGCGTAGAGAATGCGCCGCTGCACGGGCTTGAGCCCGTCGCGCACGTCGGGCAGCGCCCGCGCCACGATCACGCTCATGGCGTAATCGAGGTACGAACGGCGCATCTCCTCCTCGATCGTGACGGGCTCGATGTCGTCCGGCGGGGGCGGCGCTTCGGTCACGAGGACGGCGTCTCCTGCTGCAATGCAGCATCACTCTACCAGCCGATTCGCCCCCCCGAAAGCTACCAATCGCCAATTGTCGGAGGGCCGCGTGTAGGCTAGAAGCGCCCTTGGAAACGCTGCCATGGAGCCGATGGGATGCCAGGGCCCCTCGAGGGGATCACCGTCGTCGATCTCAGCCGCGTGCTCGCGGGACCGTTCTGCACCTTGGCGCTGGCGGACCTGGGCGCCCGGGTCATCAAGGTCGAGAGCGGCAAGGGCGACGACAGTCGCGCGTTCGGCCCGTTCGTGAACGGCACATCGGCCTACTTCGCCTCGGTCAACCGGGGCAAGGAGAGCATCGTCCTGGATCTGAAGGACGCCGCCGATCGCCGCGTGTTCGAGGCACTGGTGGCGCATGCCGATGTGCTGGTCGAGAACTTCCGGCCCGGTGTCATGGCGCGCCTTGGCCTGGACAGCGACGTGCTGACCAAGCGCCATCCACGCCTCGTCTACGCCGCCATTTCGGGCTTCGGGCAGTCGGGGCCCTACAGCGACCGTCCGGCGTACGACCTGGTGGTCCAGGCCATGGGGGGGCTGATGAGCCTGACCGGTCATCCCGGCCAGGACCCGGTGCGTGTCGGCACCTCGATCGGCGATATCACGGCCGGGCTCTACGCCGCCATCGGCATCACGGCCGCGTTGCGCGAGCGTGAACGCACGGGGCGCGGCACGGTGCTCGATATCGCCATGCTCGATTGCCAGGTCGCGATCCTGGAGAACGCGATCAGCCGGTACCTCTCGGGCGGCAGCGTCCCGGGCCCACTGGGTGCCCGGCACCCGGCGATCGCCCCCTTCGAGTCCTACGCCACGGCGGACGGCCACGTGGTCATCGCGGCCGGCAACGACGCCTTGTTCGAGAAGCTGGCCACCGCCCTAGACGACGACGCCCTGCGGACGGATCCGCGCTTCTGGACCAACGACCTGCGCAACGCCAATGTCCTGGCGCTCAAGGCTGTGATCGAACGGATCACGCGCCAGCAGCCGACGCGGCACTGGCTCGAGGTCATGGCCAAGGCCGGCATCCCCGGCGGGCCGATCAACACCGTCGCCGACGTGGTCGCGGACCCCCAGGTCAAGGCACGCGGCATGATCGTGTCAATCGACGACCCGAACGCCGGGACCCTGCGCGTCGCCGGTAGCCCGATTCGGATCGATGGAGCACCGCCGGCCGAGCGGCTTCCGGGCGCGCCCGTGCTGGACGGCCAACGCGCCGCGATCCTGGCCGAGCTGGGCCTCGCCTAGGTGCGGCCGCGCCGCGTCCTGCGCTGGATCGGGCGCGGCGCGGCCGCCCTCGTCGTGCTCACCGCGGCTCTGACGGCGGGCGGCCTCGCGTATCTTTCCACCTCGGTACCGACCCTCGAAGGCCGCGTCGAGGCGCCGGGGCTCGGCGTCGCGGCCGCAATCGTCCGCGATGCCCGAGGCGTCGCCTACATCGATGCCCGGAGCCTCGACGACGCCGCCTTTGCGCTGGGTTACGCCCACGCCCAGGACCGGCTGTTCCAGATGGACCTGCAGCGGCGCAGTGGGGCCGGGACCCTATCCGAATTGTTCGGTGCGCGGACGGGCTCGTTCGACCGCTTCCTGCGCACGCTCGGCTTCCAGCGCCTTGTCGAGACCGATTGGCCAGCGCTGACATCGGCGACCCGCTCGCTGCTCGAGGCCTACGCCACGGGCGTGAACGCGTTTCTCGCCGGCCACGAAGGGCCGTGGCCGCCCGAGTACGCGCTCCTTCGGGTGGACCCGGCGCCCTGGCGGCCGACCGATTGCCTGCTGGTGCTTAAGTCCCTGAATCTTGTGTTGGGCACCAACATGCACGACGAGTTGAACCGGCTGCGCCTCGCCGGGCGGCTCGACCTCGAGCAGATCGCGGATCTGTGGCCCGCGATGCCCGGCGAGATGCTCGCCCCCCTGCCCGCGCCGCCGATTCTGCCCTCGGGCTCGACCGGAGGCTCCAATTCGTGGGTCGTGAGCGGCGGCCGCACAACCACGGGGCTTCCCCTGCTGGCCAACGACCCGCACCTCGGCCTGGGTCTGCCCGGCTTGTGGTACCTGGCACGGATGACCGTCGCCCCCGCTGACGGCACGATCGCGACGACGCTCGCGGGGGCGACGGTGCCTGGCCTGCCGTTCCTGGTGCTGGGTCACAACGGGGCCGTCGCGTGGGGCTTCACCAACGCCTACGTCGACACCCAGGACGTGTTCGTCGAACGTATCGACCCCGCCGATCCGGGCCGTTACCTCACGCCGGGCGGCGCCCAGCCCTTCGTCGAGCGGGATGAGCTCCTGCGGATCAAAGGCGAGGCCGACCAAATCCTGCGCATGCGCGAGACCCGGCACGGCCCGGTGATCTCCGACGTCCACTGGGACGCGATGAATCTGGTGCCAGCCGATCACGTGCTGACGCTGCGCTGGACCGCGCTCGATCCCGCAGATCCGACCGCCGACGCCGCCTTGGCGGTGACGACCGCAGGCTCGGTCGACGCGTTCGTCGCGGCTTCCAGGGCCTATCGGAGCCCCATGCAGACCATGATCGTGGCCGACCGCGCCGGGCACATCGGGCTGGCCATCCCGGGCGCCGTGCCGGTCCGCCCGGACGGCGTGGATGGCAGCATGCCGGCGCCCGGCTGGACCGGCAGTCACGACTGGCTCGGCACGACGGCGATCGGCCGCCTGCCCGGCGACCGGGACCCGACGAGCGGCATGATCGTCACGGCGAACGCGCGCGTCGTGCCGCCGGATTTCCCCTTGCTGCTCGCGCGGGATTGGCCGGCGCCCTACCGGGCGCGGCGCATAGCCGACGCGCTCCGCGCGACGTCGCGCCTCGACGTAGCCGCGATGAGCGCCCTGCAGACCGACGTGCACTCGCTGGCCGTCGCCGAATTGTTGCCCGCCTTGCGCGCCGTGGGTCCGCCGAGCTCGGAGGCCCGGGCGGCCCTGGACTTGCTCGAAGGGTGGGACGGCACCATGGCGGCCGATGCCCCGCAGCCACTGATCGTCGCGGCCTGGATGGTCGCGCTTTGGCAACGCCTGGTCGCCGATGAGCTTGGCGACATGTACGCCGAGCTCAGCGCCCCCGACCCTGTTCTGCTGGAAGCGATCCTGCGCGGCGAGCGGGCCCGCTGGTGTGACGACACCACCACCGACGCTACCGAGACGTGCCCGGCGGTGGCGGCGGCCGCGCTCGACGATACTGTCGTGACGCTGGCGTCGCAGTTCGGTGCCGACCCCTCGGCCTGGCGCTGGGGCGCCGCGCACCGGGCGCGCCACGCCCACCCGATCTTCAGTCGGATCCCACTTGTGGGTGATCTGTTCACAATCGAGCAGCCGATCGGAGGCGACCGCTACAGCGTCGATGTCTCGAGCCTGGGTTGGGGCAAGGATCCGTTCGTCAGCGCGTTCGGCGCCGGGTTCCGCGCGGTCTACGACCTGGCGGACTTGGACGCCTCGCGCTTCGTGATCGCTGTCGGCCAGTCGGGCAACCCGTTCTCGGAACACTACACGGACCTGGCCGACGCTTGGCTCGCCCACGACCTGTTCACGATTCCGGCCGAGCCGCCTGCCCCGGCCCGTATCCTTGAACTCGTTCCCATCACGCCGGAGGACTGACCGATGGCCACCGAGGAGGTCTACAACCTGCACCGAGGCCGGCTGCCCCTGCTGGTCAGCATCCCCCACGGGGGCACCGATGTTCCCGCCGCCATCGCGACACGCCTGACCGAGCACGCCCGCATCCTGCCGGACACCGATTGGCACGTGGAACGGCTCTACGCCTTCGCCCGTGACATGGGTGCCAGCGTGCTCGCCGCCCGCCTGTCGCGCTATGTCATCGATCTAAACCGGCCGCGCGACGGCCAATCTCTCTACCCGGGCCAGGCGACCACCGGCCTGGTGCCGACGACCGATTTCGACGGCGTCGCGCTCTACCGGCCGGGCCAGGGGCCGGGCGACGCCGAGATCGCGACGCGTGTAACGGCGTACTGGGCCCCTTACCACGACGCCCTGGCCGCGCACCTCGATGAGCTTCGCGCGCGGCACGGTGTCGCCTTGCTGTGGGATGCCCACTCGATCCGCTCGCGCGTGCCGCGCCTGTTCGACGGCACGTTGCCCGACTTCAACCTGGGCACCAATGGCGGCGCCAGCGCCGACGCGGCGCTGACCGAGAGGGTTCACGCGGTCGCCCGCGCGGCCCCATACACCACAGCCCTGAACGGTCGGTTCAAGGGCGGGCACATCACGCGGTCCTACGGCCGACCGTCGGCGGGTGTCCACGCGATCCAGCTCGAACTCGCCCAGGCCACCTACATGGACGAGGCTCCGCCCTACGCCTACCGGCCCGAGCGCGCGACACGCGTGCATGCGCCGATCCGCGCCATGATCGAGGCGTCGCTGGACTGGTCAGGCACCTGAAACGGATCCCTCAGGACCCGGCAGGGTCGGACAAACCGCGGTACTTGCCCCGGAAGTAGAGCAGCGGTTTGCCGTCCTCGCGCACCACGAGGTCCAGCACTTCGCCGACAAAGATGACGTGGTCGCCGCCGTCGTACCGGAAACGGGTCGAGCAATCGAAGACCGCGAGCGCATCCATGAGCACGGGGCTGCCCGTCCGCCCGAACTCGTAACTCACGCCCGCGAACTTGTCGGCCAGCGGCGTCGCGAACGCGGTCGAAATGCCTTGCTGCGCCTCGTCGAGCACATTGACGGCGAAGCGGCCGCATTCCTCGAACTTGCGCAACGAATAGGCCCGCCGATCCAGGCTGAACAGGATCAAGGGCGGCTCCAACGAGACCGAATTGAACGAGTTGGCGGTGATACCCAGCAACTCCCCATCCAGCGACCGGGCCGTGATGACCGTGACGCCGGTGGCGAAGCACCCCAGCGCCTCGCGCAGCTTGCGTGTCTCGATCGGCATCGTGCTCCCATGGCGTCGGCGTCCGGCGCCCTAATCTAGGGGCGATGCCGCCGAGCGCAACCCGGATCGTTTTCCTAAACCGAATCTTTATGCGCCCTGCCCCACGGTGCGCGGGAACGGGTCGGCCTTTCGGTGACGCCTACCCGACGGCGCGTCCCGGGTTCAGCGAGCAGCCATGGCCGAGGCCACCCAGCGTCCCAGCATCATCCGCAAGAAGGGCGGCGGCCACGGGGACGGCCACGGCAACACGGCGTGGAAGATCGCCTACCCCGACTTCGTCACGGCCATGATGGCCTTCTTCCTGCTGCTGTGGCTGCTGAGCGCGGTGACCGAGGAGCAGATGGAGGGCATCTCCAACTACTTCGTGCCCACGTCGGTCAGCTACTCACAAAGCGGTGCCGGCGGCATCCTGGGCGGTACCGACATGGTCGAGAACGGCGCCATGCAGGACGTCCAGGCGTCCATCGGCATGCAGGCCGGCGCCATGTCCAACACCTCGGACCCCAGCCAGGAAAGCAACCAGTCGGACGAGGAGGACATCTACGGCGAGGGCCCGGCCCAACGGCGCCGGTTACGTCGAGAAGCACGTCGACGCGGCCGAGGCGAACTCCGACATCCCGAACGATTAGGACGTCGTCTCCGAGGAAGAGCAAACCGCAGCCAAAGCCGCCGCGGCCGCGGCGGAACAGGAGCGCAAGGAGGACCAGGAACGCCTGGATGCCGCCAAGGAGGCGCTGGAGGCCGCCCTGCGGTCATCGCCCGAGATGCAGGACCTGGCCCAGCAGGTTGTCGTCGAGATGACCGACGAAGGGCTCCGCATCCAGATCGTCGACCTGGAGAACCGTTCGTTGTTCACCGCCGGCAGCGCGCAGCTTTCTCCGACCGCCGCTCGCCTGCTGCGCCAAGTCGCCGATGCGGTCGCCAACCTGCCCAATCCAGTCAAGATCAGCGGCCATACCGACGCGACCCCGTACTCGACCGCCGGCACCTACGGCAACTGGGAGCTGTCCGCCGACCGCGCCAACGCCAGCCGGCGCGCCCTGGTCGCCACGGGCGTGCCCGACTTCCGCATCCGCGAGATTGTCGGTCAGGCCGACACCAACCCTTCGACCCGGCGGACCCAATGGCGGCGGTCAACCTGCGCATCACCATCGTGCTCAAGGAGGTTGTCGGTCAGGCCGACACCAACCCTTCGACCCGGCGGACCCAATGGCGGCGGTCAACCTGCGCATCACCATCGTGCTCAAGCACTTGGCGCCGCCGCCCACCGCCGCCTCTCTCGCGCCCGAGCCGACCGTGGCCGAACCGGCCGCGATGGAGCCCGAACCCGCCGCGACGGGGGAAGCGACGACCGAGCCCTGAGCCGACAACCGTCACGCTTGCACCGTCGCGGGCTTGCCGGCAGAGTGTCGGTCTTCCCCCAACCATGAAGGCCTTGCTTCGGGTCCCGGACCATGCTGGTCATCGAGCCAAGCCCTGCCATGTGGTTCACGTTCGCGCTGATTGCCGTGACCATGGTGCTGTTCGCCTGGGAGCGGTATCCGATCGAGCTGGTCGGCTTCGCGTCGATCGTGACCCTGCTGTTCGCGTTCCATCTCTTTCCCGTGCTCGACGCGAACGGCGACAACCGGCTCGGCGCTCAAGCATTGCTCTCCGGCTTCGCCAACCCCGCGCTTCTCAGCGTTCTCGCGCTCATGGTCGTGGGCCAGGCGATGGTGCGCACCTACGCCCTGGAAAGCGTGGTCAAATGGGTCCTGAGCCTGACTGGCAGCCATTGGCGATGGTCTGTCTGGGCAATGTTCGCGCTCGCCCTCGTCTTGAGCGGCTTCGTCAACAACACCCCCATCGTCGTCATCTTCATCCCCGTCCTGCAGGCCGTCGCCATGGAGCTGCGGGTCTCGGCCAGCAAGATGATGATGCGGCTGAACATGGCCGCGATCCTGGGCGGCATGACCACCGTCATCGGCTCCAGCACGAATCTGCTGGCCGCCGGCATCTTCGAGACCATGACCGGCGAGGCCGTCGGCATCTTCGACATCACGCCCATCGGTGTCGTGCTCGCCCTGGTCGGGCTTGCCTACATCCTGTTCGTGGCGCCGCGGCTGCTGGTCGATCGCGCCTCCATGGCCGCGTCAATGATCGCCGAATCAGGCCGCCAATATCTGGCGCAGATCGTCATCGACGAGCGATCCAGCCTGATCGGTCAGCGCGGCCACGCGACCGGCTTCCCGGGTCTGCCCGACATATCGGTGCATTTCGTGCAACGCGGCGAGCACGCCGAGCTGCCGACCTTCGAGTCCTTCGCCCTCGCCCCGGGTGACGTGCTAGTGGTTGCCGCCACGCGCAAGGCGTTGTCGGACGCCATGATGCGCGACCGCGGCCTGATCGTGGAGATGGACTCGGATCCGAGCGCGGAGACGGACCGCCGGCCGGCGACCCAGCGGGTCGTGGCCGAGGTCATGATCGCGCCCGCCTCGCGCATGATCGGCTTGAACTTGGAGATGATCGGGTTTCGCCGGCTGTTCAGTTGCATCGTGGTGGGCATCCAGCGCCGCTCGCGCATGATCCGCGCCAAGCTGACCGAAATACGGCTCGAGGCGGGCGATGTGCTACTGATCCAGGGCCATCGCCACGATGTGCGCGCGCTGCGCGGTAACCAGGACCTGGTGCTGATGGAGTGGTCGCAGACCGAACTGCCAACGCCCCACTTGGCGCGGCGCGTCGGGCTGATCTTCCTGGTCATGCTGGCCCTGATCTCCGCCGAAGTCGTCCCCACTGTCGTGGCGGCCCTGGGCGCCGCCGTGGCGACGATGCTGGTCCGGGCGCTGAACGTCCGCCAGGCGGCACGCGCCATCGACCGGCGCATCATCGTTCTGATCGTCACGTCGATCGCGCTGTCGATGGCCCTGGAGGCCACCCGCGGGTCGGAGTATCTGGCCGCGACGATGATCGCGACGGTCGGCGTGAATGCCGCTCCGGCCGTGCTGCTCAGCGGCTTCTTCTTCATGGTCATGGTGATGACCAACTTCCTGAGTAACAACGCGACCGCGCTGCTGTTCACGCCCATCGGCATCGGCCTTGCCCAAAGCCTGGGTGTCGACCCTCTGCTGTTCCTGATGGCGTCGATCTTCGCGTCCGATTCGTCCTTCGCCACGCCGATCGGCTACCAGACCAACGTGCTGGTCATGGGGCCGGGCCACTACCGCTTCATCGACTACCTGCGCGCGGGCTTGCCATTGAACATCCTGCTGTGGATCGTGTTCACGGTGGTGGCATCGCTGGCGTACGGATTGTTCTAGGAACCGGGCCCTGGGCCGCCTGTGACCCTACCCTGGATGTCAAGTGTCCCTCTGGTCGTGTTCTACGGCACGGCGCCGCAGCCGTGCCCCTACCTGGACGGCAGGATCGAAAGCAAGATCGTCACCGAGCTCACGCAGCGCGATGCGACCGGCCTGCACGACCGCCTGGTCGTCGCCGGGTTCCGGCGCAGCCACAAGTTGGCGTACCGGCCCGCCTGTCGGGGCTGCGACGCCTGCGTGCCGGTGCGGGTGCCGGTCGCACGCTTCCAGCCCAGCCGCACCCAGCGCCGCATTGCGCGGCGCAATGCCGACCTGATGGTCGAGGAGCTGCCGGCGCGCGCCAGCAGCGAGCAGTACGCGCTGTTCCGTCGCTACCAGCGCAGCCGGCACCATGACGGCGGCATGGCCCTGATGGGCGCGCGCGACTACCGAGACATGGTCGAGGAGACGGCCGTGGAGACGCGGATCGTCGAATTCCGCGCGCTCGACGGACGCCTGGTCGCGGTGTCCCTGAGCGATCGGATCGCCGACGGCCTGAGCGGCGTCTACCAGTTCTTCGATCCCGATGAGCCCCAGCGCAGCCCCGGCGTCGCGGTGATCCTGTGGCACATCGCCCGCGCCCGCGCGCTGGGCCTGCCCTACGTCTATCTGGGCTACTGGATCGCCGACTGCGCCAAGATGGCCTACAAGAACGCGTACCGGCCCATCGAGGCCCTTGGTCCCGCCGGCTGGCGTGAGCTGACCGACGCGCCGGACTTCGCCTAGCCGAACTTGTTGCCCTTGGGGAAGCCCTGGGGCGGCAACCGCCCGGCCTGGGCGCGCACGCCGACCCAGTGATCGAGCGTCGTCTCGGTGCGCGTGCGGTCGCCGATGCGCCACGTCAGCCCCTCGGCGCGCTTGAATGCCTTGGCATCAGACAGGCCGCCATCCTTGTAGCGCTGCAGGATAACACCGCGGCCGCGCGCCAGCACCGGCACCTCGTCCAGCGGGAAGACCAGCAGCTTGCGGTTGTCGCCGACCGTCGCCACCGCGTCGGCATCCGACGGGATGGCCGCGGCGACCGCCGCCTCAGCGCCCTCGCCGACATTCAGCACCTGTTTGCCGGCGCGCGTCTGGGCCAGCACCTGATCGGCCTCGACCACGAAGCCGCGCCCGTCGGTGCCGGCGACCAGGAGCCGTTCGCCCGGGCGGTGGACCAGAAGCGCCATCACGTCGTCGTTGTTGCCGAGGTCGACCATCATGCGCACCGGCTCGCCGAAGCCCCTGCCGCGCGGCAGCTTGTCGCCCTGGAGCGTGTAAAAGCGTCCGTTCGTCCCCAGCAGCAAGATGCGGTCCGTGGTCTCGGCCGCCACCACGAAGCGCTCGCGGTCGCCTTCCTTGTACTTGACGTCGGCGGCGCCCTCGCCTTGGCCCTTGACCGCGCGGATCCAGCCCTTGGCCGAGCACAGCACGGTGATAGCCTCGCGCTCGACCAAGGCCTCGACCGGCACCTCGATGGCGGCCCGCGCCGTGCCGATCTCGGTCCGCCGCACGCCCAGCGCCGTACCCTTGCCGAAGCGCTTACGCAGGTCCTGCAGTTCCACCTTGATCGCCTTGGCCCGGTGCGCCGGGTCCGAGATCAGCTCCTTCAACTCTCTGCGTTCCGCCTCCAGCGCCTTCTTCTCCTGGCGGATGGCAATTTCCTCGAGCTTGCGCAGGCTGCGCAGGCGCATGTTCAGGATCGCCTCAGCCTGCACGTCGGTCAGCTTGAAGCGCTTCATCAAGACCGGCTTCGGCTCGTCCTCGTTACGGATGATCGCGATGACCTCGTCGAGGTTGAGGTATGCGATCAGGTAACCGGCGAGCAGCTCGAGCCGGCGCTCGACCGCGGCCAAGCGATGGCGCGCGCGACGCACCGTGACCTCGTCCCGGTGGGCGAGGAAGGCGTTCAGCGCGTCGGCTAGGTTCATCACCCGAGGCACGTTGCGCTCGTCGAGCACGTTCATGTTGAGCCCGACGCGCACCTCGAGCTCGGTCGAGCGGAACAGAGACTCTATCAACACGGCCGGATCGACCGTCCGGTTCTTGGGCACCAGCACAAGGCGCACGTCGTCGGTCGATTCGTCGCGCACGTCGTCCAGCAGCGCGAGCTTCTTGTTGATCAGCAGGTCGGCGATGCGCTCGACCAGGCGTGATTTCGGCACCTGATATGGCATCTCGGTCACGACGACCTGGTACTGGCCGTGGCTGAGCTTCTCGACCGACCAGCGGGCGCGCAGGCGGAACGAACCGCGTCCGGTCCTATAGGCCTCGACGATCTGCTCGCGCGGCTCGACCAACACGCCGCCGGTCGGCAGATCGGGGCCGGGCACCAGCCGGACCAGCGTCTCGATGGTCGCCTTTGGGTGCTTCAGCAGATAGATCAGGGCGTCGCACAGCTCCTCGACATTGTGCGGCGGGATGTTGGTCGCCATGCCGACGGCAATACCGCTGGCACCGTTGGCCAGCAGGTTGGGGAACGCCGCCGGCAGCACGACCGGCTCGCGTTCCTCGCCGTCGTAGGTGGCGCGAAAATCGACGGCGTCCTCGTCCAGCCCGGCCATCAGTGCGATCGCGGGCTCGGTCAGGCGCGCCTCAGTGTAGCGCATGGCCGCGGCGTTATCGCCGTCGATGTTGCCGAAGTTGCCCTGGCCGTCGACCAGCGGCCAGCGCACGGCGAAGGTCTGGGCCAGGCGGACCAGCGCGTCGTAGACCGCCACCTCGCCGTGCGGATGGTACTTGCCGATCACATCGCCCACGACGCGGGCGCACTTTTTGTAGCCCTGGCTGGGGTCCAACCGGAGCTGGAGCATGGCGTACAGCAGGCGGCGGTGGACCGGTTTCAGGCCATCGCGCACGTCCGGCAGCGAACGCGCCGTGATGGTCGACAGCGCGTAGCTCAGATAACGCTCGGAGAGCGCCTCCGCCAACGCCACGTCCTCGGGCGGACGGGCCGGTGGAAGCAGGGTCTTCGGCTTCGCCATAATCGCTCGTCAGGTCGGATCGGGCGCCGTTATACCACCAGATATAGCGTCGCGAGGCGAAAAGTACCCCAGCAGGCGGACCCTCGCCTCGGGCATGCGGCGGCCCACGGCGGCCAGGGCGTGGCGCTCCAGGAAGCTCCCGGTCAGGCGCAACCCGTCGCGCACGGCCTGATCGTCCCCGGGCCCGGCGCCTAGGAGGAAGCCCGGCAGCGCTAGCAGACGGTCACGGTAGGGCGCCGCCGCTTCGGCCGTGACCGCACGGCCCGTGCGCGGCGAGACGTAGGCGAGCCCGTCGTTGCGTCCGGTCACGGCGCACGCCGACAGGTCGAGGCCGAAGCCGAGGTCGGCCAACAGGGCCAGCTCCCAGCGCACGAACGCCGGCGCCCAGGCGCCTTCGGCGCCGAGCCGTTCGATCAGCCCGGCGAAGGCATCATGGGCCCGCGCATAGGGGTGCCGTTCGGGCAGGCACGCATCGGCCACGGCCGCCGCCGCGGCGAGCGCCGCGAGCCGGTCCGCCCGGTCGAGCAGGTGGGCGGCCTCCGCTGCGACGAGTTCGATCGCGAAACTGCCGAGCTGATCGTTGAGTCGCGCGCGCCACGTCGCCGTGACACGGTTGCCGACCTGAAGCACTGGGCGCAGGCGCCGGCCCATGCCACCGCGCACCAGGCCCGCGTGGCGACCCCGGGCACGGCTGAACACGCTGACGATGGCCGAGGTTTCGCCGTGGCGCCGGGCGCCAAGGACAAACCCTTCGTCGGTCCACTGCATCAGGCGTGGTAGTCCAACCCCAGGTCGCGATAGCGCTCAGGGTCGTCCGCCCAGTCGGGCTGGACCTTCACATGCAGGAACAGATGGACGCGCCGGCCCAGCATGGCTTCAAGCTCGGCGCGCGCGGCGCTGCCGATGGCCTTGATGGTCCGCCCGCCGGCGCCGAGCACGATGGGCTTGTGGCCCTCGCGTCCGACGTAGACCACCTGGTCGATGCGCACCGAGCCATCCTTGCGTTCCTGCCAGGTCAGGGTCTCGACGGCCAAGCTGTACGGCAGCTCCTGGTGCAGACGCAGGAACAGCTTCTCGCGCGTGATCTCGGCGGCGAGCAGCCGTTCGGACACCTCCGAGAGCTGGTCCTCTGGATAGAGCCATGGCCCCTCGGGCAGCCGGCGCGCCAGGTCGTCGAGCAGGTCGCCAAGCCCGTCACCGGTGCTGGCCGAGATCATGAAGATCCGGTCGGCGACGCCGGTCGCGTCGAGCGTCGCGGCCAGGGGCAACAGGGCCTTGCGCTCGACCAGATCGACCTTGTTCAGCGCCACGATCGCCGTGCGCCGCGCCCGCGTCAGGCCCTCCACGATGCGACGCACGTCGTCGGTCAAGCCGCGCGCCGCATCGACCACGAGAACGATGCGGTCGGCGTCGCGCGCGCCGGTCCACGCCGCCTGGACCATGGCGCGCTCCAGCCGCTTGGTCGGGTCGAGGATGCCGGGCGTGTCGACGAAGATGATCTGGCATTGGCCGTGCACACGGATGCCAGTGATACGCGAGCGCGTGGTCTGCACCTTGTGGGTGACGATCGAGACCTTGGCCTGGACCAGGGCGTTCAGCAGCGTCGACTTGCCGGCGTTCGGCGCGCCGATGAGGGCGACGTAGCCGCAGCGCAGAGGCTCGCCCGTCATGGCACGAGGCATTCAAGCAACGCGGCCGCGGCGGCCCGCTCCGCCGCGCGCTTCGAGGGCCCTCGCGCCGTGGCCGCGCCGGCACCCGCGACCGTGACCTCGGCCACGAACGCAGGCGCGTGATCCGGTCCCTCGGCGCGATGCGTCCGGTAGCTGGGCAGGCCGGCGCCGCGCGCCTGGGTCCATTCCTGGAGCCGGGTCTTGGGGTCCTTGGGCGCTTCGTCACGATGCCCCAACAGCTGGTGCCACAGGCGCAGCACGGCGCGGCGCGCGGCATCCCAGCCCGCGTCGAGGTAGACGGCGGCCAGAACGGCTTCGAGCGTATCCGCCAGGATGACGACGCGGCCGCGCGCGGCCGTCGGATCGTCGACCGACGGCATGGTCGCGACTTGCTCCAGCCCGCACGACGACGCGACCGCGGCCAACGCCTCGCGGCTGACGAGCGCGGCGTGCCGACGCGCCAGGTCGCCCTCGGCGTCATCGGGATACGTGTCCATCAAGTGCTCGGCCAGGGCCAGCGCCAGCACGCGATCGCCCAGGAACTCGAGCCGCTGGAAATGCTGGCCACCGGCAGGCGCGCCGCTGTGGGTCAAGGCCACACGCAGGAGACCGGCGTCGCCGAACCCGTGGCCCAGGGTGTCGCGGGCCCACGGTTCGGCACGGTCCCGCTGCGTCACCGCAGTCCCATGAACAGCCGGTCGTAGCGGATGTCGAACGGGATCCGCCAAAGGTGCCACCACGCGCCAAGATCGCTCATGGAGAAGAACAGGAACTCGGCGCGACCCACCAGGTTCTCGGCCGGAATGTAGCCGACTTCGGCGAGCACGCGGCTGTCGGTCGAGTTGTCGCGGTTGTCGCCCATGCCGAAGTAATGCCCAGGCGGCACCATGTAGACCAGGGTGTCGTCGAGATACTGGCTCGGACCGTAGTCGAGTACGGTGTAGCTGACGCCGTTGGGCAGGGTCTCGCGGTACATCTTGGCCGGCGCGCGCCGGCCGTCGGGGTCGGCGTACTCGCCAACCAGCTCTCGCTTCACCGCCTCGCCGTTGATGTAAATGACGCCATCGCGCACCTGGATCGAGTCGCCGGGCAGGCCGACGATCCGCTTGATGTAGTCGGTCTCGCCGTCGCTCGGCTTCTTGAATACCGCGATGTCGCCGCGCTCCGGCACACCTTCGAGGATCCGGCCCGAGAACAGGTTCAGACTGAACGGGAACGAGTGGCGGCTGTAGCCGTAAGAGTACTTCGAGACGAACAGATAGTCCCCCACCAGCAGGGTCGGGATCATCGACCCGGACGGGATGCTGAACGGCTCGTAAAGGAACGTGCGGACGAACAACGCGATCAGCACGGCGTAGACCACCGTGCGAATGGTCTCACCGAACGTGCTGGTCTTCTTCTCCGAGGCTTCGGCCATGGGTCCCTGTCGGTGGTGGTGGGCGCCGCCGGTCTAGCGGTCCGGGACGGCCGAGATGATCACGATCGCCTGCGCCGTCGGCGGCTCGTCGGTGATGGTCAGGTCGATCTGGGCACGCATGCCTGCGGGCACAAGGGTCGCCAGCCGACGCAACGCGCCGTTGCTCAGCTTCATGGTCGGCTTGCCAGACGGCAGGTTGACCACGGCCAGGTCGCGCCAGAACACGCTGGCGCGGAAGCCCGTACCCAGCGCCTTGGCGCACGCCTCCTTCGCAGCGAAGCGCTTGGCGTAGGTCGCCGCCGGATGAGCCCTCGATTCCGCCTTGCGTCGCTCCTCGACGGTGAACACACGGTCGACGAACCGATCGCCAAAACGAGCGAGCGTACGTTCTATGCGCCGCATGTCGATGATGTCCGATCCGATGCCGAGGATCATGGTGCCGCCAGGGCCGCGTGCCCGCGGGCCGGTTCTAGCCCACGAACGACGCCACCGCCAGGAGCGCCTGAACGGCGGTCAGTCACGGGCTCGTTCGACGGCACTGACCGAAGGGTCGGCGCGCAGGGCAGCGATGATGCCGGTCAGGTGCTTCACGTCGCGGACTTCCACGTCGACCATGAACTCGAAGAACTGCGACGAGCGGTTGGTGATCTTGAGGTTGCTGATGTTGCCGCTGTGCTTGGCGATCACCGTGGTCATGGCGCCGAGCGCGCCCGGTCGGTTGGCGACGATTACGCTCATGCGCCCGACGTGCACGTCGCGATCCAAGGTCTCGGCGTCCCACGCCACGTCGACCCAGCGTTCCGGCGTCTCCTCGAACGTCTGCAGCAGGTCGCAATCGATGGTGTGGATCGTCACGCCCTTGCCGGTGGTGACAATGCCGACGATGCGCTCGCCAGGCAGTGGGTTGCAGCAGTCGGCGTAATGCACCGCCATGCCGGCGATCAGCCCGCGAATGGGCACCGCGTAGCCGTCGGGCTTCGCCCGGCGACGCGCCAGGGGCACCACAGTGCCACCGGCGTCGCGCCGCTTGATCTCGGGATGCCCCGCCTCGAGCGCCGCGAGCGCCGTGACATTGCCCTCGCCGAGGGCCGCGTAGAGACCGTCCACGCCCTTCACGTTGAGCGCCCGCGCCGCCTTCTCGGCCGTGGCCGCATCCAGGGCGAAGCCATGCTGAACGAAGGTCTGCTCGAGGATCGAGCGGCCCAGCCCAACGTACTGCTCGCGCTGCTGCGAGCGCACGTATCGTCGGATGCGGCTGCGCGCGCGCCCCGTGACCACGAAGCTTTCCCACGTCGGCGAGGGCGTGTGGCCTTTCGCCGTAACGATCTCGACCTGATCGCCGTTTCTGAGCTGGGTGCGCAGCGGCTGCAGGCGCCCGTTGATCTTGGTGCCGACGCACGTGTCGCCGACCTGGGAGTGGACGGCGTAGGCGAAGTCCACGCTGGTGGCACCGCTCGGCAGGGCGATTAGGTCACCTCGCGGCGTGAAGCAGAACACCTGGTCCTGAAACATCTCGAGCTTGGTGTGCTCGAGAAACTCCTCGGGCCCGGCGGCGTGCTCGAGGATGTCGAGCAACTCGCGCACCCAGCGGTACTGGCGTCCTTCGTGGGGGTCGGCGGATCCGTCGCCCTGCTTGTAGACCCAGTGCGCGGCGACACCGAACTCAGCGTAGTCGTGCATCCCGCCGGTGCGGATCTGGATCTCGGTCCGCTGCTGGCGCGGGCCGTAGACCACCGTGTGCAACGACTGATAGCCATTCAGCTTCGGTGTCGAGATGTAGTCCTTGAAATGGCCGGGAACCATCGGGTACGCGCCGTGCACGACGCCCAGCGCCTGGTAGCAGGCGGGCACGTCGTCCACCACGATGCGGAACGCGACGACGTCGCCGAGCTGTTCGAAGGGCACGTTCTTGCGCTCCATCTTGCGCCAGATGGAGTACGGACGCTTCTCGCGGCCACTGACCTCTCCGGAGACACCGGCCTTCTCGAGCGTCCCGTGCAGTTCAGCCTCGATGCCGGCCACCAAGTCGCCCCCCTCGGCGCGCAGGAAGTCGAGCCGGGCCACGATGGATCCGTGCGCCTCGGGGTTCAGCTCGGCGAACGCCAGATCCTCCAGCTCGTCCTTCAGGCGCTGCATGCCGATGCGCTCGGCCAGAGGCGCGTAGATCTCCATGGTCTCGCGCGCGACGTGCCGGCGCTTCTCCACGCTCGGCACTGGAGCAAGCGTGCGCATGTTGTGCAGGCGGTCCGCCAGCTTGACGAGTAGGACACGGATGTCCTCGCTCATGGCCAGGAATAGCTTGCGGAAGTTCTCGGCCTGCTGGGAGTGGTCCGATTGCAGTTCGAGCCGCGACAGCTTGGTCACACCATCGACCAGTCGACCGATCTTCGGCCCAAACAGCCGATCGATCTCGTCGAGCGTCGCGACCGTATCCTCGATGGTGTCGTGCAGGAGGCCGGTGACGATGGAATCGCCGTCGAGCTTCATGCCGGCGAGAATGCCGGCCACTTCAACGGGGTGCGAAAAGTAGGGATCGCCGTTGGCGCGCTTCTGGCCGCCGTGGGCTTGCATGGAGAAAACGTAGGCCCGGTTCAGACAATCCTCGTCTGCGCCCGGATCGTAGGAGCGGACCAGTTCGACCAGCTCGTACTGTCGCATCATGGCCGGTCACCAACCGCGCCGTCCCGGTCCCCGAAGCCGGACGGCCGCGGCATCGCCAAGGGCGATGGCCTATTCCATCGGCGCCTCGTCATCGACGATGTCCTCCGGCGCCTCCTCCGCGACCTCCTCCTGGCCGGTCCCATCCCCATCCTTGATGGCATCGGCCTCCGGCAGCGTGAGCGCCGGTTCCTCCTCGGGCTCGTCCACCTCGACGTGGCGCTGCATGCCGTGGATCAGCTCCGACTTGAGCGAATTGAGCGAAACCACGCCGTCTGCGATCTCGCGCAGCGCGATGACCGGGTTCTTGTCGTTGTCCCGCTCGATCAGCGGTGCCGTACCCGACGAAAGGTTGCGCGCCCGCTGGGACGCGAGCATGACCAACTCAAACCGGTTGGGAACCCGCACGATGCAATCTTCGACCGTCAAACGCGCCATGGCGCAGATCCTCGTGAATCAGGGGGGACGCTCAGCGTCAGCCGTTCTTCATACCGTGACCCGCCGGTGGTGCGCAAGGCTCCGAACCGCCGAGGGAATCGTCCTCCAAGGGCTCCGTGATTTGATCGGGTGGGAGGGCCGCGATCATTTCGGCGATCGACCGACCCGACACCGGGTGCCGCCATTTTGTTGCCAGATCGGCCAATGGGCGGAGCACGAACGCGCGCTCGTGCAGGCGCGGATGGGGCAGCACCGGCGGGCTCTGACGCACAAGGTCGCCCATCGCCAGGACATCCAGATCAATGGTGCGCGCCTCGTTGCGTTCGCGCCGCTGCCGACCGAGCGCCGCCTCCACCGCGTGCAGAAGCGACAGCAAGGCCTCGGGCGAGCCGGTCCAGCCGATCTCGGCGACGCCGTTGACAAACCACGGCTGGTCCGAGACCGGCACCGGCGCCGAGCGAAACCAGCGCGAACGCCGGACAACCCTCGCACCAAGGGCGTCCAACCGCCGGAGCGCCGCTTCGCACGTGGCGCGGGGCGAACAGGCCGCCGAGGCGAGATTGGCGCCGAGGCTGATGTAGATGTCGTTCGTGCTTGCCCCGGGCTTCACGACCGCCTACCTATCCCTCGCGCCAACCCTGCGTGCCCGACGCTCCATCCAAGACCCCGCCAGGCGCACGATGCTGGCGCAACCCCTTTAAATAAGAGGATATTAGCCATGCCCGAATTCTACTCCGAGGAACGCATCGCCCTGTTCATCGACGGCGCCAATCTCTATTCGGCGGTCAAGGGACTGGGTTTCGACATTGATTTCCGGCGACTGCGCGAGGAGTTCGGGTCGCGCGGGCGCCTGATCCGCGCCTTCTACTACACGGCGATCACGGAGGACCAGGAGTACTCGCCCGTGCGCCCGCTGGTCGACTGGCTCGATTACAACGGGTTCACCGTTGTGACCAAGCCGGCGCGCGAGTTCACCGACAGTGCCGGTCGGCGGCGCATCAAGGGCAACATGGACATCGAACTGGCCATCGACATGCTCGATATGTCCGCTCACATGGACCACGCCGTGCTGTTCTCGGGCGATGGCGACTTCCGCTCCCTGGTCGACGCCGTTCAGCGGCGCGGTGTTCGGGTGACGGTGGTCAGCACCCTGCGCAGCCAGCCGCCCATGGTGTCCGACGATCTGCGCCGCCAAGCCGACCAGTTCGTCGACCTGACCGAGCTGCAGCCCTACATCGCGCGCCAAGCGCCGTCGCGCACGATGGAGAGCGAGCCCGCGGACGAAGCCGAGGTTATCGGCCGGCCCCGCGCCGGCGTGCGCCCCGGTTGAGCCCACAAGCACCCGCGCCCGACTGCGCCCGCTGTCCGCGGCTGGTGGCGTTCCGCGCCCAGAACGTCCAGCGCTTTCCCGGCCATCACAACGCGCCCGTGTCGTCGTTCGGCGGCCTGGACGCCCGTGTGCTGGTCGTCGGGCTTGCGCCGGGTCTGCATGGTGCGAACCGGACTGGGCGGCCTTTCACCGGCGATGCCGCCGGCGACCTGCTCTACCCGTCCCTCACCGCCCACGGCTTGGCCACCGGCCGGTTCGAGGCGCGCGCCGACGATGGACTGACGCCGCGCGACTGCCGCATCACCAACGCCGTGCGTTGCGTGCCACCGGGCAACAAGCCCACCGGAGCCGAAATCAATCTCTGCAACGGGTATCTCGCCGCCGAGATCGTGGCCATGAAGCGACTGCGGGTGATCCTGGCGCTGGGCGCGATCGCCCATGGAGCTGTCCTACGGGCACTCGGGATCAAATCATCGCGCCATCGCTTCGCTCACGGCGCGCGCCATGACCTTGGCGGGTCGACGATGGTCGACAGCTACCACTGCTCGCGCCTGAACACCAACACAGGGCGGCTTACACCCAAGATGTTTTTAAATGTAGTGCGTGAAGTAGCGTCAAGAAAATAGTTTATCATGCCAATTTTATCGCAACAATCTCAAGTTCTCGCTCACCGCGAGGCGACTGGAATTCGACCACATCACCGACCGTCCTGCCCATCAGGGCACGCGCCAGCGGGCTCTTGAACGAGATCATGCCATTGGACGCGTCCGACTCGAACTCGCCCACCACCAGGTACTCAAGCTCCTGGCCCGACTCGCCATCGGTGACGACCACCCGCGCGCCGAACTGCACACGTTCCCCGACCAGCGTCGTGGTGTCGATGATCTCGGCGCCGCTCAGCGCGGTCTCGATCTGACGGATGCGCGCCTCAACGAGGCCCTGACGGTCCTTCGCCGCGTGATACTCGGCGTTCTCGCGCAGGTCGCCGTGCTCGAGCGCGGCACCGATCGCCTTGGAAATGCGCGGCCGCTCCTCCTTCAGCCGGGCAAGCTCCGCATGCAGGCGATCGAACCCCGAACGGGTCATGGGCGATTTCACGTGCCGGCTCCCTCTGGCGTTCCCGAGTTTCGTCGAGACTTGGGGTATTGCGGAATCGCAGTGCTGTGTCGAAAAAAAGCACAGGCGCATAAACCGCTGGACTGTGCCAATCACGTGATCAGACCCTATCTTACGAGTGCCTGCTAAGGCTTGGCAATGCCGACCAAAGACCAGAAGGGAGTTTTAATGAGGGTCGTCCGCAGCGCAGCCTCCGCGATCGCGCTGACAACGTTCGCGATGTTGGGCGCCTTGGCTCAAGAGCAAGGCTGGTACGTCGGCATCGGTGGCGC